>Ga0316209_1000485_pt1 | contig 68798 bp, 58 predicted proteins | sample 6monopyrite_MG_FD_204945 | JGI IMG/M metagenome (GOLD analysis project Ga0316209, IMG submission 204945) | Microbial mat bacterial communities from mineral coupon in-situ incubated in ocean water Damariscotta River, Maine, United States -... | ecosystem: Environmental > Aquatic > Marine >... | reverse complement strand
ATGAAGCCAAAGAAATTAAGAATATGGACATTGCCAAAGAACTGGCCTTGCCCCCGGTAAAAATACATTGCTCAGTGCTGGCAGAAGACGCCATCAGTGCGGCGGTGGAAGATTATATGAGTAAGAAGGCTTGAAGATAAAAGCATTTTTACCGCAAATGAACGCGAGTGCACGCAAATAAAATCAAAAGCTTTTTTGAGTTAAACTGTTTTAATCGTTGTACTGTCATCCCGAGCGCAGCCGAGGGATCTTGCTACCCGAGCCGTTAAGATCCCTCGGCTGCGCTCGGGATGACAGGTGTGTACGAATATCTGTGACTGGTTTTTAAAATATTTATACAGTTGCTAATGACTAATTAAAAGGCACAAACCATGGCATTATCACTAACCGAAGCAGCAGCAGATCGAGTTAAATCTTTCCTTGAAAATCGAGGTAAGGGTCTGGGTGTGCGTCTGGGTGTAAAAACCACGGGCTGTTCAGGCATGGCTTATGTCATTGAATTCGTCGATGAAGTAAATGAAGGCGAAGACGAAGTTTTTGAAAGCAGTGGTGTAAAAATTATTGTTGATAAAAAAAGCCTGGTTTATATCGATGGTACTGAAATGGATTTTGTTAAAGAAGGTCTGAACGAAGGTTTTCAGTTTAACAATCCAAATGAAAAAGACAGTTGTGGTTGCGGCGAAAGCTTTACTGTTTAATTTCTGAGTTTATTAATTTCATGACTGATGACCTTTTTTCAAAAAACTTTTTTGAGATTTTTGATATTGCTGTTGCGACAGATATTGATCTGGCAAAAATCAGTGATACTAATCGTGAACTACAGAAGAGTGTTCATCCCGATCGCTTTGCTCAGGCCAGTGAACATGATCGACGTATTGCCATGCAGCAAACGTCACTTATTAATGAAGCCTTTCAAACATTAAAAGATCCCGTTGCCCGTATTCAATACATGCTTAAATTAAAAGGTGTGGATATGGATTCAGAAACAGACACCACAATGGACGGCGCTTTTTTAATGCAGCAAATGGAATTTCGTGAAGCTATTGCCGAAGTGCGTAGTCATTCTGATGAGCTGGATAAAATGCTCGCTCAAACCAAACGACAAATTGCAGAACTGATGGCGGCATTTACAGAGTATTATGAAAAAACGATGCTGGATGAAGCCCGTGAAATTGTCAGAAAAATGCAGTTTTTAATTAAAGCGCAAAAAGAAATCAAAGAAATTTCAGCACAACTTGAAGACGAAATGTTTTAATTATGGCTTTATTACAAATATCAGAACCCGGTCAGTCTACTAAACCTCATGAGCGTAAGTTTGCAGCGGGTATTGATCTGGGAACGACTAATTCCCTGGTGGCGACTATTCGTAATGGCGTAACTGAAACCCTGGCTGATGCAGAAGGCGCACATTTGCTGCCGTCTATTGTTCGTTATATGGATGATCAAACTGTGGTGGTGGGCGCTAATGCAAAAAAGAATTCTATAGACGATCCATTAAATACTATTGTTTCAATTAAACGCTTAATGGGGCGAGGGATTGATGATCTTAAATATTTAGGCGATGAACTGCCCTATGTTTTTTCTGCTATAGATTCATCTGTACCAAAAATAAAAACCGTAGCGGGTTTAAAAAGCGCGGTTGAAATTTCTGCTGAAATTTTAAAAACACTAAAAAGTCGCGCCGAAGAAACACTGGGTGATGAACTGGTGGGTGCGGTCATTACTGTGCCCGCGTATTTTGATGATGCACAACGACAGGCAACAAAAGACGCCGCCCGACTTGCCGGTCTAAATGTATTGCGATTACTTAATGAGCCCACTGCTGCCGCAGTAGCTTATGGCCTTGATAGTGGCAACGAAGGCGTAGTTGCAGTTTATGATTTAGGTGGCGGTACATTTGATATTTCGATTTTAAGATTAAAGCAGGGCGTGTTTGAAGTTTTATCAACCGGTGGCGACAGTGCGCTTGGTGGTGATGATTTCGATCATGCTATTGCTGAATGGATTATTGAACAGTCGGGCATTAATGAAAAAGAACTGTCGCCTTCTACTTCACGTTTATTATTACATCATGCCTGTGAGGCGAAACAGGCCTTAAGTGAGCTTGATCAAGCAGAATTAACCATAGAATTTAATGAGCAGCAGACCTGGTCCGGAATATTAAACAGAGAAATATTTAATACGCTGGTTGATCCATTAATTAAAAAAACATTAATGTCCTGCCGTCGTGCTTTACGTGATGCAGATATTGAACATGAAGATATTATGGATGTGGTGATGGTGGGTGGTTCAACTCGTGCTCTGCGGGTAAGAGAAATGGTGGGCGAATTTTTTCAGCAGACACCACTGGTAAGTATTGATCCGGATAAAGTTGTGGCTTTAGGTGCAGCTACTCAGGCAAATGCGCTGGCAGGAAATGATCCTGATGGTGATATGTTATTACTCGATGTATTGCCGCTGTCACTGGGTATAGAAACTATGGGTGGGCTGGCAGAAAAAATTATTTCTCGCAATACACCTATTCCTGTTTCCAGAGCGCAGGAATTTACCACTTATAAAGATGGTCAGGTAGCGATGGCATTGCACGTGGTGCAGGGTGAGCGTGATCTGATTGCAGACTGTCGATCACTGGCAAAATTTGAGCTACGAGGTTTTCCTCCACAGGTTGCCGGTGCCGCCAGAATACGAGTGACTTTTCAGGTGGATGCGGATGGTCTGCTGAATGTATCGGCAAAAGAAGAAACATCCGGAGTGGAAGCCGCGGTGGATGTGAAACCGTCTTATGGATTAAGTGATGGTGAAATTGAAACCATGCTAAGAGAATCTATGGAGCTGGCCGCTGCAGATAAAGATGCCAGAAGTTTACGCGAGCAACAGGTAGAAGCGGATCGAGTGATTGAAGCGATTGATGCAGCACTGACCGATGATGGTGACGTTATGCTTGATGAGAATGAAAAAGTGTCTATTATGCAGTGCCGTGATGCATTACAGGTAACCCGCAAATCATCACAAAGTACTGAAGAATTAAAACAGGCGATGCAGGCGCTTGAGAAGGTCAGTGCAGAGTATGTTGCCAGACGCATGAACGCCAGTGTGCAAAGCACCATGGCCGGTCATAAAATTGAAGAATTTAAAGAAGATTAAGTGATGCCAAAAATAATATTTTTACCCCATGAAGAATTATGTCCGGAAGGCATGGTGATTGAAGCCGAAAAGGGCACGACCATATGCGATGCCGCTCTTGAAAATGGTATAGAGATTGAACACGCCTGTGAAAAATCCTGTGCCTGCACCACCTGCCATGTCTACATACGCGAAGGATCTGAATCCCTTAATGAAAATTCAGATGACGAAGACGATATGCTGGACAAGGCCTGGGGTCTTGATCCCGATTCACGTTTAGCCTGTCAGGCTGAAGTGGGGGAGACGGATCTGGTAGTGGAAATTCCTAAATATACGATCAATATGGTTTCAGAGAATCATTAGGAGACGGCAATGAATTTAAAGTGGACCGATACACTGGATATAGCTATTTCACTGGATGAAGCCCATCCCGATGTGGATCCTCAGTATGTTCGTTTTACAGATTTGCACGACTGGGTGTGCCAGCTCGAAAATTTTGATGATAAGCCTGACAAATCCAGTGAGAAGATTCTTGAGTCTATTCAGATGAGCTGGATTGAGGAAAAAGACTGAGTTGTTAAAATCAAAAGAAAAAGCATGTTGTCCGCAAATGAACGCAAATACACGCAAATAAAATATATGTATAAGTCTTGGTGTTACCCCATATTTTGTCATCCCGAGCGCAGCCGAGGGATCTTGCTACCCGGGTAGTTAAGATCTTCGGTAACTGCTCCTGCGTTACTCTATTACCTACGTCTGTTTTATTTGCGTGTATTTGCGGACAACATGCTTTTGACTTCAAAGTTCCAGCAAGCAGGTTAATTTAACCAAATGCCCCCCAATTCCCAAAAACCCATGAAGGTTTCGCCAAATATATCCCAGGTTCCGGCATTTCTTCCTTTGCGTCAGCGCAAAACCCGCGTAAAATCACGGGTTTAGCTTAATGTTGAAGAGTTTTGTGAGCACACCTGTTAGCTTTCCCCATATTGAGAAAACCAACCTGCTGGGATTAAATCGCCAGGAGCTGGAATCCTTTTTTTCCGATTTGGGTGAGAAGCCTTTTCGTGCGACTCAGGTGATGAAATGGATTCACCAACTCAATGTGAATGACTTTGCTCAGATGTCTAATATAAGCAAAGCCCTGCAACAACGCCTGATTGAAACAGCCAGTGTGGATGCCCTTGAGGTGGTGACAGATCAGCTGTCATCCGACGGCACCCGCAAGTGGGCGTTTCGAATGGCGGACGGCAATTGCATAGAAACCGTCTATATTCCTGAAGATGATCGAGGCACTCTGTGCATTTCATCTCAGGTAGGTTGCGCTCTGGACTGCAGTTTCTGTTCCACTGCAAGGCAGGGTTTCAGTCGCAACTTAAGCAGTGCAGAAATTCTTGCACAGGTCTGGCTGGCGACCCGTTTATTAAACGAAGAACAGCCGACAGCTAAATTATCTATTGAACGTAAAATCACCAACCTGGTTTTAATGGGAATGGGTGAGCCGCTGCTCAATTATGAAAATGTAGTTAAAGCCATCGATGTGTTTTTAGATGACTTTGCTTATGGCTTAAGTAAGCGCAGGGTAACCGTTAGCACCGCAGGTGTAGTACCGGCAATGGATCGTCTGTCTGAGCGACACGATGTGCAACTGGCTATTTCATTGCACGCAACCCGGGATGATCTTAGAAATGAGCTGGTGCCGGTTAATAAAAAGTATCCGTTAAAAGAACTGATCGCAGCCTGCCATCGCTTTATGGAAAAACGATCTCCCAGATCGCGTTTAACTATTGAGTATGTCATGCTGGCAGGGGTGAACGACAGCGAGCAGGATGCAAAAGAATTAATTAAATTAATGCAGGGGCTTTCTGTGCTAATTAATTTAATACCATTTAACCCGTTTGAAAACTCAGGTTATAAAACGTCATCGAATAATGCAGTGCGACGCTTTCAGGACCATCTGATGAAAGCAAATATAACAACGGTGATTCGAAAAACACGTGGCGATGATATCGACGCAGCCTGCGGTCAGCTTGTGGGCAAGGTTGAAGATAAAAGTCGCCGAGAAAAAAGATTTATCAACCCCAGGTTTGGAATGAATTCATGAAATTAATTATAATAATACCAGTCATAATTTCAGTTTTAGCTTTATCAGCCTGTGGTGGTAACAAAAATTCCAGGACAGATGAGCAAAATGAAAAATCAGCTCAGCTTAATGTCAAGCTGGCATCAGGTTATATGAAACGCGGTCAATTATCGATTGCCAAAGAAAAGCTGGAAAGAGCGCTTGAGCTGGATGATGAATATGTACCTGCCTATACAACCATGGCCGTGTTAATGGATATGATAAATGAGCCAGATGAGGCACGAAATTATTATCTGGAGGCGCTGGATATCCAGCCTAAAAATCCGGAGTTATTAAATAACTATGGAACCTTTCTGTGCAAAATGGATGATGTAAGTAGACTGGAAGATGCGGTTGAGCAATTTAAAAAAGCATTAAGTAATCAGTTTTATGAAACACCTCAGACGGCTCATGCCAACCTGGGTTACTGTTTGATGAAACATAAAAAATATCATAATTATGAAGAATCAGAAAAGCATTTACGCAAGGCATTAAAAATAAATCCAAAAATGAAAATCGCTCTTATCACTATGGGTGAGCTGGGTATTAAAACCAAGCGATTTTTAATGGCGCGAGCTTACATGCAAAGATATCATGCACTGGCCACGGCAACTGCAGAGAGTTTATGGTTTCAGATTCAGGCTGAAAAAGCATTAGGCGATCAGCAGTTTTTTATTAAATTGTCACGACAGCTGCTTAATAAATTCCCTGATTCTCCAGAGGCTAAAAAATTAATGGAATTTTCAGACAAATGAATGATGGCGGGACGCGCTCTGAAAGTGATGCGGATGAGTTAATGCATCAGCAGGCATTTGGTAATGGCTTTAGAGTTGCCAGAGAGGCAGCAGGGCTTTCACTTAATGATGTGGTTGAAGCATTAAAGCTCCCGGTAGAAATTATTCGTGCAATGGAGTCTTCTCAGGTAGACAGTTTGCCCGCACCTGCTTTTACTCGAGGCTATATTCGTAACTATGCACGGTTTCTAAAAATACCAGAAGATGATGTTCTGGAAATGTACAGTCAGGGCATTCCTGAAGAAGTTCCGCTTACTGCTCGTTCGCCTCTGACCAGACAGATTCATAGTGGCGAGACTAAAGTCAAACTGATGACTTATGGTTTTGTGTTCTTCGTATTGATTGGAATTATTATGTGGCTGTCTCAGTCATCTTCTGATATTGAAGAGGCTGAAATAAGTGATCCGGTTAGTCATGTAGTTGAATCTAAAAAATCTTTTCATAAATCAGCTGATATTCGGATTGATGAAGTAGAAGCACAGTCAGTGCCTGCAATGGAAGAAAATAATGAAGAGGCTATTGCAGAAGACATAAAAGATAATGAGATTTTGTCAGTCGAAGATGAACCTGTAAACAGTAATTCATTGCCCATGATTGAAAAAATAAAGCCAGAAAAAAAATCAACTGAAGAAGTAACGATTGAAAAAACAGGCTCTGATGATGTTACTGAGTTCAGCGCAGCCAGTGGTGATGATGTTTTAGTGATAGGAACTGTTTCAGAATCATGGGTTGAAATAGGGGATGTCAATACGTCCCGACTGGTATTTGAATTAATTAAAAAAGGCGGCTTTTATCGGGTGCGAGGTCAGGCTCCGTTTAAAGTTTTTTTAGGTAATGCACCTTCGGTTAGTCTGCAGCTAAATGGTAAGCCGGTTAATGTTCTGGGTTTTTTAAGGTCTATAAATATTGCTCATGTTTATATTTATAAAAATGGGGAAGTGGTTGCAGTGAGCCGTAAAGAAAGAATGCAGAATAATACAGCAGATGAAAAATCGGCTGAAGCAGAAGAATAAAAAAGAGTTTGTAGAAATAATGTCATCTAAAATTCAGTCAATTCGCGGTATGCATGATTTATTGCCGGAGCAATCTCCGCTCTGGCAGTTCTTTGAAAATACAGCGAGAACAGTAATACAGTCTTATGGCTACAATGAAATAAGAATGCCCATAGTTGAATCCACTGATTTGTTCTGTCGATCAATCGGTGAGGTGACCGATATTGTTGAAAAAGAAATGTACACCTTTGACGATAGAAATGGTGATAGCCTGACATTACGCCCAGAGGGCACAGCCAGTTGTGTTCGTGCCGGCATACAGCATGGTCTGTTTCATAATCAGCAACAACGACTCTGGTATATGGGACCCATGTTCAGACACGAGCGTCCACAAAAAGGTCGCTACCGGCAGTTTCATCAGATCGGTGTTGAAACCTTTGGCATGGATGGGCCGGATATCGATGTCGAACTGATTTTAATGACCGCACGATTATGGAAACAGCTGGGCTTAAAAGATGTGCGACTGGAAATTAATACTCTGGGCAGCAATGAAGCAAGGGCGCAATATAAAACTGTGCTGATTGATTATTTTAATCAGCACAAAGAATTGCTGGATGAAGACAGCACGCGGCGGCTTGAGTCAAACCCATTAAGAATTCTTGATAGCAAAAACCCGGCGATGCAGGAACTGATCGAGTCTGCACCAAAATTAATGGATGGCCTGGATGAAGAATCGCAACAGCATTTTACTCAGCTGCAATCTCAGTTAACAGCAGCGGGTATAGAGTACTCTGTGAATACAAGGCTGGTTCGAGGCCTCGACTATTACTGCAAAACCGTTTTTGAATGGGTGACCGATCAACTGGGTTCTCAGGGCACTGTTTGTGCAGGTGGTCGATATGATGGTCTGGTTAAACAGCTTGGTGGTAGAATGACGCCCGCCGCCGGTTTTGCAATGGGCATAGAGCGACTGCTGGCTCTATTGCAGGATCAGGGTTTTGAGTGCGATGGTTCGATTGATGTTTACCTGGCATTGCAGGGTGATCTGGCTCAACAAAAGGGAATGCTTTTTGCTGAAACTCTAAGAGATACTTTGCCTGAATTATCAATGCAGGTGAATTGTAGTGGCGGCGGCTTTAAAAGTCAGATTAAAAAAGCAGATAAAAGTGGTGCAACCCTGGCGCTTATTTTAGGTGAAGATGAAATTAATCAGCAAACTGTAACGGTTAAACATCTGCGTAAAGATATTGAACAACAGACGATTAAACAGTCAGAAGTATGTTCATTTATAAATGAATACTTAAATAATTAATTGAGAGGCATGGTATTCCATGGATTACGAAACAGAAGAACAACAGATTGAAGCCTTAAAAAAATGGTGGAAAGAAAACAGCAGCCAGATTTTTGCCGGCATTGCGATTGGTGCAATTTTAATTGGCGGCTGGCGTTATTATGGCAGCTATCAGCAAACCCACGCTGAATATGCCAGCCAGAGTTATGAAAATATTGTGCGTATAATAAGTACATCATCGGATACAACCGATGCTCAGGCAAAAGCAAATGAATTATATGCATCTTATTCAGATACGCCTTATGCAAGTTTATCTGCATTAATGCTGGCCAAAAAACAGTTGCAAAAAGGTGATGTGCAACAGGCCTCGCAACAACTGGAATGGGTCATTAATAATGCTCAACAGCCTGAATTAACTTTTATTGCGCGCTTGCGTCTTGCCCGGGTGTTAATGGCATCAAAGAATAACGACAAAGCACTCGAATTAATTAACATCGATTTTCCGACAAGTTTCACCGCACTTTATGAAGAGCTTAAAGGTGATATCTATGTGTCAAAAGGCGAACCTGATCAGGCTCGTGTTGCCTACGATAAAGCCATTTTAAGTTCGGCTGGTCAAACCAGTAAATGGTTAAAGCTTAAACGTGACGATCTGGGTTCCATTGATCTTACAAAAACGAATATGGCAGAGCCAGCTACATGATAAAGTTTTTTTTATTATCTTTATTAACAGTTTCACTTTATGCCTGTGGCGGTGCAGAAGATAATTCTGAACCCCCGGCTGAGCTCGTAGACTTTGAAGCAACAGCTGAAGTAGAAGAACTGTGGAGCGCATCTATTGGCAGTGGTGATGAACAGCAATATTTAAAACTCTATCCGCTGATGCTTGAAGATCGCCTGATTGTTGCTAACCGAGAAGGTGAAATTGTAGCTTTTAATTTAGCAACGGGCGATGAAATCTGGGCAGTAGATTTAGATGTGATTTTGAGCGGTGGAGTAGGTGGTGATACTGAGCACCATTTTGTAACCACGCGAGATGGTGAACTTATTGCCATTGATGCAAAAGGTAAAATTAGCTGGCGCAAGCAGCTATCCAGTGAAGTTCTGGTACCGGCAGTCGTTATAGATAAAATGGTTATTATTAGCAGCATTGATGGTCAGATATCCGGCCTCAATCTGAACACAGGTGAACCTGGCTGGTTATATAAAAAAGATGTGCCAGCTCTGAGTTTAAGAGGTAATAGCCGGCCCGTGGTGAATCGAGGCCTGCTTTACAAAGGTCTGGATAATGGCCGCATGGCGGTAATTAATGCAGAAAATGGTCGAGTAGTATATGACGTTGCCGTGGCTATTCCAAAAGGACGTTCTGAGCTTGAGCGCATGGTAGATATTGATGGCGATGCAAGCCTGAGTAATGGTGTGCTGTATATAGCCAGTTATCAGGGGCGTGTTGTTGCCATTGATATTCGCAAGGGACGATTAATCTGGAGTCGAAAATTATCTACATCCACCGGCGTTGAGGAGGATGGTTCAACTTTGTTTAGTGCCGATGACCGTGATTATATCTGGGCACTGGATCAGAATAATGGCGCTACCTTATGGAAGCAGGAGAAGCTTAAAGCAAGGCAATTGACGCGGCCTGTTAAAATGGATGAGACCATAGTCGTCGGCGATTTTGAGGGCTACTTACACTGGTTATCAAAATATGATGGGCATTTTATTGCCAGGGTTGAAGTCGATAGTGCGGGCATACTGGTGCCGCCTTTAGTTAAAAATAATCGTTTGTATGTGGTTACTCGAGGTGGTGATGTGGTGGCCTATGAGTTTAAAAAAAATTAGAAAGTCAAAAGCTGTTTACCGCAAATGAAAGCTTCCGCATCCTGCTCACGCCCCTTACCTACATCCGTGTAGGTAACGGGAATAGACGCAAATAAAATAAACGTAGAATCATAGATTCTCCCCCTCAGTCTGTCATCCCGAGCGCAGCCGAGGGATCTTAACTACCCGGGTAGCAAGATCCCTCGGCTGCGCTCGGGATGACAGACTAAGGGGTGATACCTGTTACTTAATGTTATGTTTTATTTGCGTCTATTCCCGTTCATTTGCGGAAAAATGCTTTTGATCTTAACTGCCATCACCCTGAAAATAATGGGATATCTAATTGATATCGCCTATACTCAAGCTGAATTATCTAAATAAAAATAAGGTACAAAATGAGCACAAAACGCATCAGTTTTATCGAAGTAATTATCTGGTTGTTTGTATTCCTTTTACTTGCTCTGGTTATTAGTCCATTTGGTCTGGGTTTTAAAATAAAGGAAGACTATTCAGCACTCACACAAAAAATGTCAGATATGATGCAGGTAGATATCCGCATCGCTAAATATGATCGAGGTTTTTTCTCTTCAGATGCCATTGTTGAAGTGCAGGTGCCTGGCATGCCTGTTTCGATTCAGCTTAAAGAAAACATCATTCATGGCCCGGTTTATTTAGGCCTGATAAATCAGGGCAAGTCGCCATTTATTGCGGCAGTGGTTAAAGGCGAGCTGTTATCGGCAGCGGGTTTTGAGAGTGTAGTCGAACAGATTTTTTCAGGTCAGTCTGCCATTGCTTATCAGAGTCTGATTGATTTTACCGGCAATGTTGATGTGGAGGGTTACATGCCACCCGTTGATACCGTCATTGAACAGGACACAGGCCCGTTGGTGATTAAGTCATCTGGCATGCTGGTGACCTCTCATTATTCATCAGCAGATGAAAAAATATCCGGTGAAAATAAATTATCTAAATTTGTGCTGAAATCAGAAGATATCAATATCGACCTTAATAATCTGAATATCAGTTTCTCAGGAAAAATGGGTGAAAATAATTTATTAATGGGCGACTCTGTTCTGTCCCTCGATAAACTGGACGTGCAGACCAATAACGAACAGTTTGCCTTAAGTAATTTTTCAGTGAGCTCGGTGAGCACAGAAGCAGGCATGCTGGTTAATGCCCAGCTTAGAATGAATGCTCAGGAAGTATTGCTATCAAACCAGAAACTGGGGCCTGTTATATTTGCTTTGAGTGTTAACGGCCTCAATGCAAACAGCCTTAACCAGATAACTGAAATGCAGAAAAGCATGGAAGAAAAAGTGCAGCAGGGCATTCCACCAGAACAGCTTAATGCCATGATGACCGGTCAGATGATGGGCATAGTGCCTGAATTATTTAAGCAGGCAGTGATTACTATTGACCCATTAAGCATACAGAGTGAGCTGGGCAAACTGGAATCCAGCCTCGATTTTTCAGTGGATGGGCTCGATCAAAATGCACCGGCTGACCCTATGTTTTTACTCAGTGCCATTAATTTTGAAATGGATATGAGTGTAGATGAAGCGCTGTTAAAGCAGCTGGTTGAATGGCAGCTAACAGCTAATGAAAACAAAGTGGCGGCCACCGGCAATAAACAGGCACGCAAGGCAGAAGCGGATATTCCTATGGCGCAGAAGGTAGAAGAAAACCTCAAAGGCCTGGTGGATGAAAACTGGCTGACCTATGCCGATGCAAAATACAGTAGCCAGATTAAACTGCAGCAGGGCTTAATGATGGTGAATGATAAAGAAGTTGACCCTATGGCACAGATGATGTCTCAGATGGGTGGAGGCTCTCCAGCACCGACTCCGGCGCCTTAAAAGAAAAAGCTATTGTCCGCAAATGAACGCAAATAAGTGCAAATGAAAGCAAAAGATTTATATGTGTAGTGCGCCGCAGGCGCACAAAAAACATTAGCGTTATTCGCGTTCATTTGCGGAAAAATGCCTTTGATCTTCCGCACTAATTCTAGTCATTATCAATACATAACCCCATTTTTAATATAAAATACGCCAGTCACAAAAGGTCAGAGTCATCTGACCTTTTTATTTTCAGCTTCATCAGGATCCACTCTCAATCATGTTGCCAGTCATCGCACTCGTTGGTCGCCCTAACGTAGGTAAATCCACGCTCTTTAATGTTCTCACCAAAACCCGTGACGCGCTGGTGGCTGACTTTCCCGGCTTAACCCGCGATCGCAAATACGGTCATGGTGAGTATGAAAACAGACGCTATATCGTTATTGATACCGGCGGTCTAAGTGGTGAATCCGAAGAGCTGGATGAGCGCATGGCGCAGCAAACTCTGCTGGCCATAGAAGAAGCCAATATTGTTTTCTTTCTGGTAGATGCTCGAGATGGCTTAACCGCAGCCGATGAAGGCATCGCCCAGCAAATGCGGCGTCTGGGTAAAACCGTGCATCTGGTGATTAATAAAATAGACGGTCTCGATAAAAGCCAGGCAGAAGCCGAGTTTTCGCCACTGGGTTATGCAGAAGCCTGTGCCATTGCCGCTGCCCAAAACCGGGGTGTTACCCAGCTTATTAACTCACTGCTTTCCAGCTGGGATGAGTGGGATGATGAAGATGAAACCGCCACCGGCATTAAAGTGGCGGTGGTGGGCAAACCTAATGTAGGTAAATCCACATTAATCAATCGCATTATCGGCGAAGAACGGGTCGTGGTAATGGATATGCCCGGCACCACCCGAGACAGCATATTTGTGCCCTTTGAGCGCCAGGGTGTGCAATATACTTTAATTGATACTGCCGGCGTGCGGCGTAGAAAGAAAGTCAAAGAGACTGTCGAAAAATTCAGTGTGATTAAAACCCTGCAGGCTATAGATCGCTCTAATGTTGCCATACTGATGATCGATGCCAGAGAAGGCATCACCGATCAGGATTTACACCTGCTTGGTTACATCGTTGATTCAGGTCGTGCATTAATTATCACCATTAATAAATGGGATGGTCTGGATGATTACGACAAGCGTCGCATTAAAGAAGACCTGGAACGCAGACTGGTGTTTATTCAGTTCGCCGAGATCTATTTTATTTCAGCCCTGCATGGCTCCAATGTAGGCAAGTTGTATCAGGCCATCAATAAAGCCTATAAATCCGCCACCCGCAAACTGTCTACCCCAGAACTTACCCGCATACTGGATAAAGCCACCCACACTCACCAGCTACCCCTGGTGCATGGTCGCCGCATTAAATTAAGGTACGCACATCAGGGTGGCATGAACCCGCCAGTGATCGTCATTCATGGTAATCAAACTGACCTGGTGCCCAACTCTTATCAGCGTTATCTCACTACTTCATTTCTCGAAGCATTAAAGCTGACCGGCACCCCCATGCGGCTGGAATTCAAAACCGGAGGCAATCCATACTCAAGCCGGCGCAGTGAGCTAACAGAACGGCAACAAGTGCGGAAAAAACGTCTGCAAACACAAAAGAAATTCGATAAAGAAAAACGTAAAAAACGCTAAAATCAACTATTGTCCGACCTTTTATGTGACATATATTACACATCAAAAACAATAACTTACGTGCTTTTTCTACAGTGGTATTTTCAATAAGTGCTGCTTATGCTTGATTTAAAACAGTAATAAATTATTGAACACTGATTTGACCTTCTCCAATTCTTTAACTATATTTCTCTAATAATTCTAATAATTCTAATAATTTCATTAATCTAGCGTTCCTGGTTTAAGTAACAAGTTTAAGTAACAAAATATAAATAACAAAACTAAATATATATCTTTAAAAAGATAAATAACGATTTAGAGGCTCCGCAATGAAAAAAGCATTACTTTATTCCGCTCTACTGAGCACAGCATTAGCAAATGGGACGGCATCAGCCATAGAATTTGATGGGTTCTTAACCGCTGGATTTGCGGTTCATAATCAGGAGCAGACCAATGGCTCCACCGTGACTTATCTGGATGAAGTAACAGATAAAGTGACCTTTCTGCAGGATTCTAAATTTGGTTTACAGATGACCGCCGATGTATCAGAGGATATGCAGGTGGTATCGCAGATTCTGGCATCAGCCGAAGACGATAACTACCGTATGGATATAGAGTGGGCGTATCTTGATTATTCGATTGATGACTCCTCCAGTTTCCGCGTAGGTCGTATTAAGCAGCCGGTATTTTTAATCTCCGATTATCTGGAAGTGGGTTATGCCTACCCCTGGATTCGTCCACCCCATGAAGCTTATAACAATATGCCAGTAGACAGTCTGATTGGTGTGGAGCTATTGTATTCGACCACTATAGGTGGCATGAATTTAATGCTTCAGCCTTACTTTGGTTCTAATACAGAAGCTATACCAGGATTTACGACTGCTCGATTTTTTGCGGATAACTATATTGGTATGGCTATTCGACTGGAAAGCTCAGTCTTTACCTTTCAGCTTAGTAGTTTTAAAACCGATGTATCCACTACCGATACAAGTGTAGGCGCAGGCGGCACTAACCTGATTAGTGAAGGCACAGCGGTGTTGTCGGTGGCCAGTATGTCATGGGATGTAGCTAATTTTATTGGTTACGCCGAATATACTACCCGAGATATCGAGCAGGAAGGAACTCCTTCTTCTACAAGTGCATTTAACAAGGTGGCTTTCGATTCTCTATTTTCTGATCAGGATGGTTACTATGTGACTCTGGGATATCGCATGGGTAAATTCCTGCCCCATATCACATATGCGGTTGCTGATTCTGATCCAAAGTCATTGTCACCTATGTGTCTGGACGTTAATAATCCTTTGACCTGTGGGCCTTCACAGGGAGCACGACAGAATTCCATTACCCTGGGTCTGCGCTATGAAATCAATGACAGTACCGCATTAAAAATGGAATTCCAGACGGTTGAACTGGATAATAATGCGGCTAACTTCGGTCTATATCAGCCAACACCCGTAAATGCCGCAGGTGTTCCTATTACTACTACTGCATGTGGTGGAACTACCTGTACTCCTGCAGGACAAGCGCAGTTTACAGATGATACAGCTTCTATTATAAGTGTTGCAGTAGATATAATATTCTAAAAACAGGCCAAACAGCCTGTTAACTGGCAGGCTGTTTAATCTGCTTCTCCACCAAATGACCCACAATAATTAATCCTTAAAAGGCCTATACTTAAAGATCAACGAACAGGTGTCGATTTATGCGTATCATCACATGCCTCATTTTGAGTGTGGCGATGACATTTTCAATTACAGCCCAGGCTGGTCTCTCATTTGCATTTGCAGATGTGTCAGCGGGTGTGTTTCGATTTCAGGTTAAATTAGCTGAGCAGGGAAATGCTGAAGCCCAGTACAAAGTGGGTGAAATGTATGAAATGGGAAAGGGTGCAGCAAAGGATTTAAAGAAAGCACATCAGTGGTTTGAAAAGTCAGCCAAACAGGGGCATAAAAAAGCCTCCTATAAAATTTTATACATTGAAATCAATAATAATGGTCTCAATGATTTTACCAAAAGCCAGCTAGGCAATATTCGCAAAGAAGCAGCAGCAGGCAATGCAGACGCCCAGTACTTTTTAGGCAAGATGTATGCAGCCGGTGTGGGTGTACCCAAAAGCCTGACCAATGCACTAACCTGGTTAAATAAAGCGACATTTAATGGTGTCTCTGAGGCGGAGCATGAAGCCATTGCGGTTGAAGAAGAGCTAAACAGAATTCGTGACCGTGAAGCCAGGCGGCGTGCCAGTGCTTTAGCGGCAGCCAAAAAGAAAAAGGGTGATGAAGAAAAAGCCAGAAAGGCAAAAAAAGCTAAAGATCGCGCACTGGCAGCAAAACGCAGTGAACAGCGCCGCAATGATGCTCGTAAACTGATAGAGAAAAAACGCAAAGAGAAAGAAAAGGCACTAGCGGCACAGGCACAGCAGAGCGAAAAAGAAAAACAGGATCAAAAACGATCACAGAAAAAGCGCGCTGAAACCAGGAAGCTGGCAGACACCAAAAGCAAAAAGAATGCTTCTTTTGTTTCGGACCCATGTAAAGGTAAAAAAGCTCGGTTTTTATCTACCTGTAAAAAATAGTCTGAGTTTTCTTTATAAAAAACAGCGGCTATCTGGCCGCTGTTTTTTTATGTCAGTTTTTAAATTTAATTAGAGTGCTTTGCACAAAAACAGGTTCGTTAAAAAATAATGCAGACTTCGTCATCCCAGCATGTTTTTAGCTGGGATCCAGTGACTTTATAAACTTTTAAGTCACTGGATTCCGGCTAAAAGCATACCGGAATGACGGGAATGCTTCTGGGGAGGCAGGTCAAAATCAAAAGCGTGAAGGCTGGAACCTCCACCAATGTCATTCCGAGCGCAGCCGAGGAATCTTAACGACCCAGGTAGCAAGATTCCTCGGCTGCGCTCGGAATGACATTGGTGGAGGTTCTCTGAAATTGAAACAATAAACCCCAAAACCAACCCCATTTGTTTTACAATACAGATCAAATGCGAGCCAAGTCCAGTTCAAAAAATAAACCAAAATCTTCTAAAGGTAAAATACCAAAAGAAAAATCCTCAAAACGCACTGCGCGCAAAAAAAAGCCCGCCAGAAAACGATCAAAAAAATCATTCAGCACAAGATTTTCACTATTTAAAAAGCATTATTTTGTTTCCCTGATTTCAATTCTTATATTATTCATTACGGCGTATATAATTTATCTGGATATTCGCATCACCAGTAAATTTGAAGGCAAAATCTGGTTATTGCCTTCTCACGTATATGCTCGCCCATTAGAGTTATTTGTGGGTCAGTCGCTGTCAGCAAAAAACTTTCAGCAGGAACTGGAATTAATTGGTTATCACCAGATTAAGGGTTTACCTACTAAGCCCGGTCAGTACCGGCACTGGAATGAAAAACATTTTGAACTTATCAGTAGAGAATTTCATTTTGAAGAAGGTGTTCAGCCCAGCCAGAAATTGAGAGTCGATTTCTCCTACGCTAAAGTCCGCAGCCTGAAAACTTTATTCACCCAGCAGCCATTAACACTGGTTCGACTTGAGCCAGCAAAAATAGCGGGTATTTATCCCGGGCATGCAGAAGACCGTCAACTGATTAAACTTGAAGATGTGCCGGATTATCTGGTGCTGGCATTACTGGCTGTGGAAGACCGGCGTTTTTATGATCACTGGGGGGTAGATCCAAGGTCTATTGCCCGTGCTTTGCTGGCAAATTTATCCGCAGGCGGTACGGTGCAGGGTGGCAGTACGCTGACGCAACAACTGGTGAAAAATATTTTTCTTTCTTCGGAGCGAAGTTTAATAAGAAAAATAAATGAAGCCATTATGTCATTGCTGCTGGAGTTTCATTATGACAAGTCATTAATACTTGAAACTTATATCAATGAAATTTATTTAGGTCAGGATGGTGCCCGGGCGATTCATGGTTTTGCACTGGCCAGTTTTTATTATTACGATCAACCATTAAATAAATTAACCAAAGATCAATTGGCTATGCTGGTCGGACTGGTGAAAGGCGCATCCTGGTATTCGCCACGACGTCATCCTGAGCGTGCTCTGAAACGCCGCAATCAGGTATTGAATCAAATGGCAGAGCAGGATGTGATCAGTGAGCCGCAACTTAAACTGTTTAAATCGCGACCTTTAAATATTGCAGCTAAATCTTATCTTACGGCTAATCGTTTTCCTGCATTTATAGATCTGGTTAAACGCCAGTTGCGTGATGATTATGCAGAAGAAGATTTACGCTCCCAGGGGTTAAATATTTTTACCACTTTTGATCCGCTGGTGCAGTATCAGGCTGAGCATTCGGTAACCACAATGATTCCTCAGCTTGAACGTGATTATAAAAAAGCCGATAAATTGCAGACGGCAGTGATTGTGCTGTCACCCGAGAATGGAGAAATACAGGCATTAGTTGGTGACAGTAATCCACGCTTCCCCGGTTTTAATCGTTCACTGGATGCAATCAGGCAGGTGGGGTCTTTAATTAAACCGGCTATTTATCTCAGCGCGCTGCAATCGCAACGTTATAATCTGGCCAGTGTGTTAGATGACAGCCCGTTGCATCTTAAAAGTCGGGATGGAAAAGTATGGTCGCCGCAGAATTATGATAAAAAATTCAGCGGCAATATATTACTGTATAAGGCCTTAACGCATTCACGCAATGTTCCAACCGTGCGTCTGGGGCTGGATATTGGACTGGCGGATATTATTAAAACATTAAAAGCGCTGGGGATAGAACGCGAAGTGCCGCCTTATCCATCGATGACTTTAGGGGCATTTAGTTTGTCGCCCTTTAATGTGGCTTCTATGTATCAGACGCTGGCGGCAAGAGGTTTTAATATTCCATTGCGAGCCATACGCGCGGTTTATAATCAGCAGGGTGAGGCATTAAACCGGTATCCGCTAAAACTTAAACAGACGTTCGATGAAGAATCTGTTTATCTGATTAACACGGTATTAAATAAAGTCACTCAAACCGGTACAGCTAAATCATTAAGTAAACAGATTGAAGTTAATCTGGCAGGTAAAACCGGCACCACAGATAACCTGCGAGACAGCTGGTTTGCAGGCTATGCAGAGAATCGACTGGCGGTGGTCTGGCTGGGGCGGGATGATAATAAAAGCACGGGGCTAACCGGTGCATCCGGTGCACTCAGAATCTGGACAGATATTATGCGGTCTCTGCCACTGGATGACCTGAATCTGGATTTGCCCGAAACCATGAAAAAATACTGGATTGATTCAGAAACTGGCAGGATCACTAAAAAACATTGCCAAGGTGCGGTAGAATTAGCCTTTTTAACTGGAACCCAACCCACCCAGAGGGCTGAATGCAAATCTCGTTCATTGATAGACAGTATAAAGAGTTTATTCAAATAGTATTATTCTCTCGAATGAATCAGTCGTTGCATCTGTTGTTTCAACTGAGGTCTTCTTTATTTCTGTCAGCTCGACCGAAATTTCTGTCAGCTCGACCGAAGCCTTCCATATTTCTGTCATCTCGACTGAAGCCTTCTTTACTTCTGTCATCTCGACCGAAGCGTAGCGCAGTGGAGAGATCTTGATCACTTTAAACTCAAAAAAAACCAGACCTCTCCATTACGCTATCGCTCCAGTCGAGATGACAGAAGTAGGCTATGTTTCACTCAAGATGACATTTGTGTTTGCTTTTATTGTTTTAATCCTGTCATCCTGTTCATTGCAGAAGCTGAACACGAGCTCAGAAAGCTCAGTGCTTGCAATATCGGATACAAAGTTATCTGCTGCCATTAAGCCGCTTATTTCTGCGGCGGATGCTCACATAAAAAATAGAGAATGGTCTAAATCCATCACAATACTTGAACGTGCACTACGCATTAATAAACGTCAAGCAGAAACCTGGGCCAGAATGGCGCTGGCTTATAAAGGTAAAAATGAATTCGAGCAGGCTATTCAAATGGCCAAACGTTCAAATAGTTACGCATCACAAAATACAGATTTAAAAGCCTATAACTGGCAACTTATTTCTGATGCATATTTAAAACTAAATAAATTAGATAAATCACAGGCGGCGGCAATAAAGAGTCAGCAGCTACAGGGTAAAAATTAATGCAGGCAAAAGAGTTACTGGGCGCAGATGGCCCCTTTGCAGAAACACTTAATGGTTTTATGCCGAGAATAGGGCAGCAGGATTTAAGCGCTGCGATTGAAAATGTTTTGCAACAGAAACAGACATTGATTGCCGAGGCAGGAACGGGCATAGGTAAAACTTTTGCCTACCTTGTTCCCGTATTAGCCTCGGGTAAAAAAACACTGATCTCAACCGGTACACGGCACTTGCAGGATCAACTGTTTCACAGTGACCTGCCCATAGTGATGAAATCATTAGGCTACAGTGTTTCCACCGCGTTATTAAAAGGCCGCTCAAATTATCTCTGTACTCACCGACTTAATATCGCTCATCAACAGGGCTACATTACCACTGAAACTCAGGACCATTTGCAGCGCATTAAAGAGTGGAGCAAAACTACTTTAACTGGTGATGTCGCTGAAATGTCTGCCATCACCGAAGATGCCCGAGTCTGGCCACTGGTAACTTCAACCGGTGACAATTGCCTCGGCTCAGAATGTGCAGACTGGAAAGAGTGTTTCGTAGTGAAAGCCAGAAAAGAAGCCCAGGAAGCAGACGTGGTAGTGATTAATCATCATTTATTATTAGCCGACATGGCAATAAAAGATGAAGGCTTTGGTGAGTTGTTGCCCGCGGCTGAAGCTTTTGTGATTGATGAAGCTCATCAACTGGCGGAAGTGGCGACACGTTTTTTTGGTAAAACTATTAGCAGCCGTCAGTTAACCGGTTTAATTAATGACAGCACCGCAGAGCAGGTGGCCGATGCGCCGGATATGCCGGAGATTCGTTTTGCCGCAGAAACTTTAAAGAAAGCGATGCAGGATTTTCGCCTCGCACTGGGTAATGATAATCAACGTGATGGCTGGGCAAAAATTGCTCATAAACCTGCACTGGTTGCTGCGCGACAGGTAATGGAAGATGCACTGGTTGAGCTGGCGGATAATCTCGAAATAGCCGCAGAAAGAAGCAAAGGCCTGGAACAGTGTTTTACTCGTTGCATGGAAATTAAAGAACAGCTTCATAGTTATGGTCAGAATAAAAATGATGCTGAACAGAAAACCAGTCAGTACACTTTCTGGTATGAAACTTTTAGCAAAGGTTTTATTTTGCACATGACGCCTCTGGATGTGGCAGCGTTATTTAATGCTCACCGAGAAACTTTATCTGGCAGCTGGATTTTTACTTCTGCCACATTACAGGTAGGTTCTGATTTTAATCATTTTTCTTCCAGTCTTGGGATTGATGATTACCAGCAAGGTAACTGGCAAAGTCCTTTTGATTATCAACAGCAAAGTGTTTTATATATTCCAAAAGATTTACCCGCGCCCAACAGTTTTGATTACACAGAAAAATTAATTGAAAAAGCCATCCCGGTAATAGAGGCCAGTAAAGGCCGGGCCTTCTGTTTGTTTACCAGTTACCGCGCAATGAATGAAGCGGTGCATTTATTAAAAGCTAAAATTGATTATCCTATACTGGTGCAGGGTACTTTACCCAAGCATCAGTTATTAGAAAAATTTAAAAAATTAGGTAATGCAGTGTTACTGGGCACGGCCAGTTTCTGGGAAGGCGTGGATGTGCGTGGTGAAGCTTTGTCCTGCGTCATTATTGATAAGCTTCCATTTGCATCCCCCGGTGATCCGGTTATGCAATCTAAACTGGATGCGATTAAACAGGCCGGCGGTAATCCTTTTATGCATTATCAATTGCCTCAGGCAGTGATTACTTTAAAGCAGGGAGTGGGGCGTTTAATTCGAGATATGTCGGACTACGGTGTATTGATGCTGGGTGATCCTCGTTTATTAAATAAACCCTATGGCCGTACTTTTATAAAAAGTTTACCGGATATGCCCATGACTCAGGATATTGAAGTGATACGTGGATTCTTTGATGAGTAATTGCAAACTGCTTGCCATTGATACTGCAACTGAAGCCTGCTCGGCTGCACTTTATATTGATGGTGAAATTCAACAGCAGTATGAGCTGGCACCAAGAGAACATACAAAACTAATTTTAAAAATGATTGCAGCATTGCTGACAGAAGCTGAATTAGAAATTAGTCAACTTGATGCGCTGGCGTTTGGTCGTGGCCCGGGTTCATTTACCGGTGTGCGTATCGCGACAGGTGTGGTGCAGGGATTAGGTTTTGCTACAGATTTACCGGTAGTGGCTGTTTCGACTTTAGCTTCTATTGCACAGAATGTGTATGAAGATTATAAGGCAGAAAAAGTGATGTCGGCTATTGATGCACGCATGGGCGGAGTTTACTGGGCGCAATATAAACTGGCGGAAAATGGATTGATGCAGTTATCCGGAGCAGAGGAAGTATTAACCCCTGATGAGACACCGGCAGTTGAAGGTGCAGACTGGGTGGCGGCAGGCAGTGGCTGGAAAGGTCACGGTGAAATATTGCAGCCAAGATTTGAAAAAAATATCCAACAGATTTATGACGACTGTTTGCCGCAGTCAAAAACAATAGCAAAATTGGCGGTTGCAGGCTTTCAAAAAGGGGAAGCGGTGGAGGCGAAATATGCTGTGCCGGTTTATTTGCGAAATAATGTGGCTAAAAAGAAAGTCGTTAGTCTTTAGTCGTTGGTCGTTCGTCAAAAGCAAAGCCTGTCATTCTGAGCGCAGCCGAGGAATCTTAACTACCTGGGCAGTAAGATTCCTCGGCTGCGCTCGGAATGACAAAGGAAATAAAACAGCGATACTCTTTTGACGAAAGACGAAAGACGAAAGACGAAAGACGAAAGACGAAAGACGAAAGACGAAAGACGAAAGACTTATGACTTATGACTTATGACTTACAACTGCTTTTAAGGTAATATACTCCCCGACTAAAATCTCAGTTAAAAAAAGAATTACATGCAAGAAATTAACCCGATAAAAAATCAGATATCCGATCTGTCTGAACGCAGTCAAACCCTTCGGGGGTATCTTTGACTTTGATGCCCGCAGAGAAGAGCTGGATGAAGTCAGTCGCGAACTGGAGCAGCCCAATGTCTGGGATGATCCGCAACGCGCGCAGAAGCTGGGTCAGGATCGAGCTCGCCTGGAAGCCATAGTCAAAACCATTGAAGATCTTGAAGTAGGTTTGCAGGATGCCACTGAACTGCTGGAAATGGCAGTAGAAGATAATGACGATGACACCATAGAATCTGTTATTACTGATCTGGCGCAAATGGAAGAGCAGGTTGTTAAACTTGAATTTCGTCGCATGTTCTCCGGTGAGATGGACGCACAAAATGCATTTCTCGACATTCAGTCTGGCTCCGGTGGAACCGAAGCACAGGACTGGGCTGAAATGATTTTACGCATGTACCTGCGCTGGGGTGAAGCCCACGGCTTTAAAATAGAATTAATCGAAGCCTCTGCCGGTGATGTGGCCGGCATTAAAAGTGCCACCGTTCGATTTGAAGGTGATTACGCTTTTGGCTGGTTACGCACAGAAACTGGCGTGCATCGTCTGGTGCGTAAATCGCCGTTTGATTCGGGCAGTCGTCGTCATACTTCTTTTGCTTCGGTATTTGTCTCACCAGAAATCGATGACGATATTGAAATTGACATTAACCCTGCGGATTTACGCATTGATACTTACCGGGCATCCGGTGCCGGTGGTCAGCATGTTAATAAAACCGAGTCGGCGGTTCGCATTACCCATAATCCTACTAATGCTGTGGTGCAATGCCAGAATGATCGCTCACAGCATAAAAATAAAGCCACGGCAATGAAACTGCTTAAAGCCAAGCTTTATGAACTGGAATTACAGAAACGCAGCGGTGATCAGCAGATTGTTGAAGACAATAAATCCGATATAGGCTGGGGCAGTCAAATACGTTCATATGTGTTAGATTCATCTCGGATTAAAGATTTACGCACCAATGTAGAAACCGGCAATACCCAGGCAGTTTTAGATGGTGGTCTGGATATGTTTATAGAGGCCAGCTTAAAAAGCGGATTGTAATAATGTGGTAGGAGCGAGTCTTTAGCTCGCGATGCTTGCAGACTACTAAAATCGCGAGCTAAAGACTCGCTCCTACAGAAATAAAATTTAATTAACCAAGTTTAAAATTATGACTGAAGAAAACAAAACTGAAACACAGGAAGACGAAAACAAATTAATTGCCCAGCGCCGTGAAAAATTACAGGTGTTAAGGGAAGAGGGTAATGCTTTTCCAAATGATTTTCGTCGTGACTCTCTAGCCGATGAACTGCATCTTCAATATGATGCTAAAACAAAAGAAGAGCTGGAGCAGTTAAATATCTCCGTTAAAGTTGCAGGTCGAATGATGGCCAAGCGCATAATGGGCAAGGCCAGCTTTGCACAGTTGCAGGATATGTCAGGTCGCATTCAATTGTTTTTGCAAAGAGATAGTTTGCCAGAAAATGTGTATAACCTGGGTTTTAAAAAATGGGATGTTGGCGATATTGTTGGTGGCGAAGGTGTTTTGTTTAAAACTAAAACTGATGAGTTATCTATAAAACTAATTGATGTAAAACTATTAACAAAATCCCTGCGGCCTCTACCAGAAAAATGGCATGGCTTATCCGATCAGGAGACGCGCTACCGCCAACGTTATGTTGATCTGGTTATGAACAAAGAAGTAAAAGAAACATTTCAAATACGCTCAAAAGTTATTTCTTATATTAGACGTTTCTTTGATGATCGTGGTTATATGGATGTGGAAACGCCAATGCTGCAGGCGATTCCAGGTGGTGCAACTGCGCGTCCATTTGAAACTCATCATAATGCGCTCGACATTCCTATGTTTATGCGTATTGCACCCGAGCTTTATTTAAAGCGACTGGTAGTGGGTGGCTTTGAAAAAGTTTATGAAATTAATCGTAATTTTCGCAACGAAGGTGTTTCAACCCGGCATAACCCTGAATTCACTATGCTGGAATTCTATCAGTGCTACGCGGATTATAATGACCTGATGGATATTACCGAAGCTTTATTGCGCGGCCTTGCTGAAGATGTAATTGGCAATAGTAAAATTAATTATCAGGGTGATGTTTATGATTTTGGAAAATCATTTACCCGTCTTTCAGTTTTTGATTCTATTTTGCAGTTTAATAAAAATTTATCGGCAAGTGATATTGATAATATTGATGGCGCCCGAAAAGTAGCTGAGTCTTTAGATATTCCATTAAAAGATGGGTATGGGCTGGGTAAGATTCAAATTGAAATATTTGAGAAAACAGTTGAACATCGTTTGATGGATCCAACATTTATTACCGAATACCCAACAGAAGTTTCACCACTGGCACGTCGTAATGACGACAATCCTTTTATTACAGATCGATTTGAATTTTTTGTTGGTGGTCGTGAAATTGCTAATGGTTTCTCTGAGTTAAACGATGCAGAAGATCAGACTGAACGTTTTAAACAGCAGGTGGCTGAAAAAGATGCGGGTGATGATGAGGCCATGCATTTTGATGCGGATTATATTCGTGCGCTTGAGCATGGTTTGCCGCCAACAGCGGGTGAGGGTATTGGCATTGATCGACTGGTTATGCTGTTAACGGATTCACCTTCGATACGGGATGTGATTTTGTTCCCCCATATGCGACCTGAGGTTTAGATTAAGGTTTATGTGTTTGACTGGTTTTAGTCAGCAGCGGACTTCCAGATAATCTTATTCTAACCAGCAGAAAGCAGCTGGCCGTTATTTTACCTGGGGAAAGTCCGCCGTTTTTTGGCGTCCTGTCCCCGTTGTGAGACCACGCAAAGTGGTTCGAAGTGGTAACTAGATTACTACGCACAACCACTGTGGTCTCACAACGGGGACAGGCCTTGAGAAGCAGGTCTTTCCCCAAGCATGCTTAATCATACGATGTAATGCCTGATTTACTCAATGCCCGCTTCAGAACAAAAGCAGACTTAAATCATTAACGACTGTTTAGTGTCTTCAATCAGCTCTTTATTTTCTTCAATATCAACTACATTAATTTCAGTGTCCATGCCCAGCTTTTCAAACGCAGGTACATTCGACCAGTCAATAGATTCTTCGTCAGCGTGCCCGCCCTGCAATAGAGCAGCCTGTACAAGATCAACAAAAGTGGCCGGGCCTTCGTGATCGTAACTAAAGTTATGACATTCTCTCACCACTTCAATCATGTGATCGGCAAAGTTCCAGTTTTTAAGAATTAACTCACCAACACGACCCTGTAGTTCATTAATGATTTGTGAGAGTGCTTCGGCATCCTGAAATAAATCATCGTCATCTTCTGCCATGACCAGAATAGGCAGGGAGCCAATGTTATGCACAAGCCCGGCGAGTAGTGCCTGTTCTGAGCTGATGCCGGGAACAGTGGTGGCCATCATACGGCAGATGGCGGCAACTTCCACTGCTGTATTCCAGCTGCTGCGAAATTGTTCATCCAGCACATCGGATGTGGCCTGAAAAATCTGTTTCATCGCAAGACTGATAACCAGATCACGTACCAGTCGTATACCCAAGCGAGTGACTGCCATCTGCAGGTCATCGATTGGGTTTCTGGTTCTGTATAAGGGGCTGTTTGCTACCTGAATAAGGCGGGCAGAAAGAGAGGCATCCTGAGTCAGATTTTCTGCAATTTGCTGAGCTGAGGTATTTTCGCTTTCAACGGATTCACGAATTTTTAATGCCACTTCTGGTAGCGTTGGGAGAATTAGTTGATCGGTTTCGACCGCTTTTTTAAGGTCTGCGAAAAATTGCTCTGCTTTAGCACTCATGGTTTGATCCAGATTGTTTTTTTTGATTTAATTTTTATCAAGTATAGTCGATTAAAGCTGAAATGTTATTTGAATAGAGCATGGGTTTCTTCAAATACGAGCTTGTTTTCTTCTATTTCAAGAATGTTATTAACGGTATCTATATTCAGTTTTGCAAAAGCAGGAATTGTGTCCCAGTATTCAGGATCGGGGCAATCGAGGCAGGTATAAATGCTGCCTTCTAATAAAGCTACCTGTACTACATCTACATAATCGGCAGGCTCTTTATGGGTGCGAGTAAAGTCATAGCATTGTTTAGATACATCAATCATAAATTCTGCAAAATGCCAGGCACGAAAAATATAAGCGCCTACTTCTCCCTGCATTTCTTTGATTATTTTTTGCAGGGCTTCGGGGTTATCAAATAAGTCATCATCATCTTCGGCCATTATGAGAATGGGCAGCGCCCCAATATTGTGAGTTAAACCTGCCAGCATGGCTTTTTCAGGATCAATATTATCGCAGTTAACTGCCAGCATGCGGCTTAAAGCTGCGGTTTTTGAACTGGCCATCCACAGTTCTTTGAAGCGCTCGGCCAGTACATCGTTGCTTGCCTTGTAAAGCTGCTTCATAGCCAGTCCCATTATCAAATCTTTAACCAGTCGCAGACCCAGGCGAGTAATCGCCATCTGAATATTTTCAATGGGTGATCGTGTGCGATAAAGAGAGCTATTGGCAACCTGCAATAAACGAACAGAGAGAGCGGGATCCTGGCTTAATAGTTCTGCAACCTGTTGTGCAGAGCTGTTCACTTTTTCACATTCATCACGAATACTGAGGGCGACTTCAGGTATGGATGGCAACAGTAGTTTTTCCGTTGCTACGGCTTCCTTTACTGAATCTAAAAAACGATTAATTTTTTCCTGCATAATTACATCACTGATAATGACTGGCGTGTTTCATCTATTTTTATTTTATTTTCTTCTACTTCGATAATGCTGATATCGGGTTCAATGCCTGCTGCTGTAAACGCGGGTACCTGCGCCCAGTTTTCAGGTGCGTCACTGTATTGTGTGTGACCGCTCTGTAATATTGCAATCTGTACTATATCGACATAATCCGCCGGGCCATTGTGTTGACGGTTGAAGGTGTTCCATTTTGAAACCACATCGATAAGATGATCAGGAAAATTCCAGAAGGATAGAATGAGTTCACCAACCGGCCCCTGAATATCTTTAATTAGCTGGTTAAGGGCGGCTTTATCGGTAGACAGTTCTGCATCGTCTTCTGCCATTTTCAAAACAGGCAGAGCACCAATGTTGTGAATAAGACCAGCAATAAGTGCCTGTTCAGGATTGAGTGAAGATTCACCTGCAATCATTCGACTAATAGCAGCCACTTCAACGCTGGTGCTCCAGAGTTCGCGAAACTGCTGGTCGAGCAGGTCGGAGGTGGCCTGATAGATTTGTTTCATGCTTAAGCAGATAACCAGGTCACGAACCACTCGGATACCCAGTCGGGCAATGGCCGTAGTTAAATCATCAATTTGAGATCGTGCCCGGTATATTGGGCTATTGGATACCTGTAATATTCTTGCGGTGAGAGAGGCGTCCTGTGTCAGCATCTCGGCTATTTGCTGGGCTGAGTTGCTTTCGCTTTCTACCGCTTCGCGTATTTTAATCGCCACTTCGGGCAGCGTCGGCAAAGTGAGCTGATCGGTCTCGACGGCCTTTTTTAGTTTATTGAAAAAGAGTGTTGATTTATCTGTCATGGGAATTTTTATAATGTGATCCCATTATTGTAGTCAAAGATAAAAGCCTTTTTCCGCAAATAAACGGGAATATACGCAAATATCTGGTTTGTGCGCCTACGGCGTACTACACACATACAACTTTTGCTTTTATTTGCGGAAAATATTTTTGTGTTTAATTTTCTGCTTCAGCAAACGAATAGGGTAATTCTCTAAGCTCTATCTCAGGCCCATTTTCATCATGCAGCTGCAACTTGCCTGTTTCAGTGTCGTTGATATTGATCACTGCGAGGGCTTCGACGCCGCCTTCTACAACATCAGCCTGAGCATCGACGATAGTGCCCGTGCCCTGACCGGAGGTGGATTCACTTGAGTACAGAACATCGCCGACTTTTACTTCATCATTGGTTTTAATGTATATGCGATACATCTGGCGTTTTAATTTCCCCAGATACTGCATTCGAGCGACGATTTCCTGGCCGGTATAACAGCCTTTCTGAAAACTGATGCCATTAATAATGTGCATATTAATCATCTGTGGCACAAAGGCTTCGGCGGTTTCAGGATAGATAGTGGGTATGCCGGCCTGTATATCCAGCAGATTCCACGAGCCTGCGCCAATGGGGGCAGCGTGTACATCCAGTTTCTGCCATAAATTCTGTATTGCTTCCAGTTCGCTCACGATTTCAAATCTGGGATGCAGGCCTGCAAGTCTGATTACGGTGTAGCCATTACTCTGACTGACATCATCAACCTGTTCTGGCAGTTCGTTAATGTGAGCAGAAAGCTGTTCAATGGCGGTGGGGCCAGATACGCCGATATGCACCAGAGTGTCGCTGCTATCTTCAAAACTAACTTTAGACATAAGTACGAACATACGCAGACGTTTAATGGTGGATTCAAGCTGGGTTCTGGGCAGGCGTAAATAGTATGCGTCGTTGTGCTTAAATACTCTGAAGTTAGACAGCATGCGGCCTTTGGGTGTGCAGTAGGCACTGAGCTGGCTATGTTGAGGGCTGACATCACGAATGTCGTTGGTCAGTTGCCCCTGTAAAAAATCGGACGCATCATCACCCGTCACCGAAATAAGCCCAAGATGGCTAAGATCACACATCACCAGACCGGTTTGAGTCATGCGCTGTTCTCTTGGCATATTGCCGAAGCTGATGACTGTGCGATTGTCTATTTCCGCACCTGCGCTTTCAAGAAAATTTTGCCATTCTGCTTTCATCGTGAATTACCTGTTGAATATGATATTTAGTGAGTATTTTAAATGAAAGACCTGTTAATGTAAGCATACAACAAATGAGGGTTTGGGTTTGGGGTATTCCCGGTAAGTGCTTTTTAAAATTAAAAAGATAAGAGCATTTTGTCCGCAAATGAACGCGAATGCTCGCAAATAAAAGCAAAAGCATTAGCAGGGTGTAGTGCGCCGAAGGCGCACAAACAAAATATTTGCGTGTATTCGCGTTCATTTGCGGACAAAATGCTTTTTTCTTTTAGCAAAGTGTTCACAGAGATAGCTCAGGATTAAGCTCCTTAATAAAGCAGAACTTTTCAAATGTTCTACAATCCTACATAACATATTTCAAATACAACAAAACCAGTCCTGATTGATATTTAATCAGGGGAGAAATGATTCATGGCGGTTCAAGACACCCGGCCTTTTTTCCTTAATTTACTAAAAATCCGTTTACCGATTCCAGGTATTGTTTCTATATTTCACCGTGTATCGGGCATTGTTCTATTTTTAGCCATTCCTGTTTTTGTTTATATTCTGGATCTGTCGCTGCAGGGCAAGCAGGGCTTTCAACAGGCCGCTGAATATTTAACTCATCCTCTGGCAAGACTGGCATTGCTCGGTTTAATCTGGTCTCTGGTTCACCACCTGTTTGCAGGTATTCGCTTTTTACTAACTGACTTTGATATCGGTCTTTCTAAAACTCAGTCCAGAAAAACAGCATGGCTGGTTATTGTTGCCGAAATTATTGCAATGGTTTTAATTTTACTGGGGGTCTGCTCGTGAGTGCGCCAGGACTACAGGGTTTAAGGCCGTGGATAATACAACGCATCAGTGCGGTGGTGATTGCTGTTTTTATATTTTATTTTGCCGCCACATTATTATTTGATAATCCATTAACAGAAACTAACTGGTCGCTATGGGTTGCACAACCGGCTAATAATATTGGCCTGGGTTTATTTATACTGGCGGTGCTGTGGCATGCATGGATAGGTATTCGAGATGTGGTGCTGGATTATATTCATAATGTGGTGATGCGAATGCTGGCATTAACTCTGGTGGCGGCGGTATTACTTGGCAGTGGTTTCTGGGGTATTAAAACATTATTCCTGGTTAGCAATATAATATGAAGATAATTTTGCACGAAGTGTTTCTTGTCATCCCGGTATGCTTTTGAGCCGGGATCCAGTGACTTTAAAATACTATAAGTCGCTGGATTCCCGCCTGCGCGGGAATGACTGGAGTTATTTTTGTATTTCAACACAGCCTGCTTTTGTGCAAAATTTTCACGAAGAATAAAATATGAAAAACATACAAAAAAGAAGTTTCGATACATTAATCATCGGTGCCGGTGGTGGTGGCTTACGTGCTGCCTTACAACTTGCTGAAGCCGATGCCAATGTGGCAGTGGTATCAAAAGTTTTTCCCACGCGTTCACACACAGTAGCGGCTCAGGGTGGCATGAACGCCGCGCTTGCCAATATTATGCCGGACAACTGGCACTGGCATATGTTTGATACGGTTAAGGGCAGTGATTATTTAGGCGATCAGGATGCCATAGAATATATGTGTCGAGCAGCACCCAAAGCGGTTTATGAGCTGGAACATTTTGGCGTGCCTTTTTCGCGCCTGGATAATGGTAAAATTTATCAGCGACCTTTTGGTGGCCAGAGTATGAACTTTGGCGGCGAACAGGCAACTCGAACTTGTGCTGCGGCAGATCGAACCGGGCACGCAATTTTACACAGTCTTTACCAGCAGAACATTCGCGCAAAAACTCATTTCTTTGATGAATACTTTGCCGTCGATTTATTAAAAGATAACGAAGGCAATGTTTTAGGTGCATTTGTTTTTGATATTCACAGCGGTGAAGAAATTATTATTGAAGCCAAAACAACTTTGCTGGCAACCGGTGGAGCAGGGCAGTTATTTAGAACCACCACCAATGCATTAATTAATACCGGTGATGGTCTTGGCATGGCATTACGTGCCGGTGTGCCATTGCAGGATATGGAATTTTTTCAGTTTCATCCAACTGGCATCGCCGGTCGCGGCATGTTAATTACCGAAGGTGCGCGGGGTGAAGGCGGTTATTTAGTTAATAGTGAAGGCGAGCGTTTAATGGAACGTTATGCGCCTAAAGCAAAAGATCTGGCATCGAGAGATGTGGTGAGTCGCGCTATTTATACTGAAGTAAAAGAAGGTCGTGGCTGTGGCCCAGATAAAGATCATGTGATGCTTAAACTGGATCATTTAGGCGAAGCGGTTTTACAGAAACGTTTGCCGGGTATTCGACAGTCCTGTATTACTTTTCTGGGAATTGATCCAGCAGAACAGGCCATTCCAGTTTATCCCACTGCTCACTACACCATGGGCGGTATTCCAACAGATCGTTATGGTCAGGTAGTGATGCCGGTTAAAGATACGCCGGAAGAAGTGATAAATGGTTTATATGCAGCCGGTGAGTGCGCCTGCGTTTCTGTGCATGGAGCAAATCGTTTAGGCGGCAATTCATTACTTGATATTCTGGTGTTTGGTCGTTCTGCTGCCAATCAGATTATCGAGTATCTGGGTGAAAATCGTTATCACCGCCCCATGAATGAAGAAAGTGTAGAACAGGCTTATGAGCATTTACATCGATGGGATAAAACCGGCGAAGGTGAATCGGTTGATGCGATTAGAAATGATCTAAAAAAATCAATGGAAGATAATTGTGGCGTATTCAGAACACAGGACGTACTGGATAACGGAGTAAAAGAAGTCATGGCTCTGGCGGAGCGTTTAAAAAATGCTCGCATCAGTGATAACTCTGCCATGTTTAATACTGCAAGAGTGGAAGCGCTTGAGTTAGAAAATTTAATGGACGTGGCGTTGGCAACAGTTTATTCCGCAGCAGCGAGAACAGAAAGTCGTGGCGCGCATTCGAGAATAGATTATCCTGATCGAGATGACATTAACTGGATGAAACATTCTCTTTATTCAAAAGATGAACACAAGCTGGATTTTAAGCCGGTTAGAACCAAGCCTATGTCGGTTGCGACTTTTCCGCCTAAGCCACGAGTTTATTAAACTAAGAGTTTATTAACATGAGTGAGACACAGACAATTAATATGCGTTTCAGCATTTATCGTTACAATCCAGAAGATAATAAAGAGCCTTTTATGCAGGATTATCAGCTGGACAATATTGATTCCAGTATGATGTTGCTGGATGTTTTATTATTATTAAAAGAAAAAGATCCAACTCTGGGTTTCAGACGTTCATGCAGAGAAGGTGTGTGCGGTTCAGACGGGATGAATATTAATGGTATGAATGGTCTGGCATGCATTACCCCTGTCAATAGTTTAAAGCAGCCGGTTGAAATCAGACCTATGCCAAGATTGCCGGTGATTCGAGATTTGATTGTCGATATGGATCAGTTTTATAAACAGTATCGAGATGTTAAACCTTATTTAACGGTTAAAGACCCATTGCCAGAAGTCGAGTTAAAACAGACACCAGAAGAAAGAGAAAAACTGGATGGTTTGTACGAATGTATTTTATGTGGCTGCTGTTCAACTCAGTGCCCGTCTTTCTGGTGGAATCCGGATAAGTTTCTTGGTCCCGCGGCATTGTTGCAGGCGGCAAGATTTATTGAAGACAGTCGAGATCAAATTACCGAAGAGCGACTGGAAGATTTAGACGATCCATTTAAATTATTCCGCTGTCATACCATTATGAACTGTGTGCAGGTTTGTCCCAAAGGATTAAACCCAACCAAAGCCATCGGCGATATTAAAAAAATGATGGTGAAAAAATCGTTATGATGGCGATGCCGGATACTGCAGATCATTCGGAATTGCGCTGGCGTTGTCGTCGGGGCATGTTAGAGCTGGATATTATTTTTAATGATTTTTTAGATAAGGCTTATGATCAGCTGAATCAACAGCAAAAAGAATTGCTGAATCAAATACTGGATTACCCGGATCAATTATTGTTTGATCTGTTTTTAGGGAATATAATTTCATCGGATAAGGAAGTATCCCAATTTGTTGCCTACATACGCCACACCATTAAAGCTTGAAATTAAATCATCTGATTTTTATCTGATTTTTGTTGCCATTATTTTATCTATGGCGATAATCTCTCTTTTTTTACTACCAATAAATGTCTGGATTAAGTTTTTATTTTCTTTTGTGTTGTGTCTGTTTTCAGTATCGTTGTGTTTAAATAGTAATGAAAGAAAAACAGTTATCTGGAAGCAGGGAAACAAATGGGAAGTAATAGATAAAGAAAATTACAAAGCTTCATTGCTGTCAAATAGTCTGGTCTTTCCCTGGTTAACTATTTTAAATTTTAAACTGGAAACAGGTCGGCTGAGATCTGTAATAATATTTCCAGATAGCCTGGATAAAGAAGTATTCAGGCAGCTCAGAGTTCGTCTTAAGGTTTCATCAGGCAAGATATTTAAACCAGAAAAGCTGTAAAGCGAAACTTAATCTAAAAAATAGTTTTAAATAAGCTAAACTTGTTTTATGAAACAACATGCTGAATATGGGTGTGAGGATGTTAGTCCTCGGGGCTTTGTAAGTTTAATGGATTTGTATGAAAGCAATTTCATTAAGCTACGCAAGCTATTGCCCGAACCGAATAAGATTGATATCTCAGCTATTTCTAAAATAGCCGGGCATCTTGATCTTTACATTAATGTTGTTGAACGTAGTAAATTTACCACTACTTTTTATATGAGTTATTGCTTCCCCACAGAGCATGGCCTGCAGATGGAGCCTAATTTAAAAATCCGTATTTATCATGATGCTCAGTTAGCAGAAGTCATGGCAGGGCATTTGCATCACGGACGGTTGATTCTTGATAATTTGCCTGCGGATGCATTGCGAGAAAAATGGCAGCTGAATCGTTTTTTTAATAAATGGCTGCGATACTGCATTAGACAGGGGCATAGTTTTGCGCCTTTTATTATGGAGTCGAGGCAGGTTGTTAATGAGCAGATTCGATCAGCTGCTGATGTTAAGTGATTCGTCATTCGTTGTTGGTCATTAGTCGTTCGTCAAAAGCAAACACTGTCATCTCCTCCTTTCTGTCATCCCGAGCGCCGCCGAGGGATCTTACTACTCGGGTCGTTAAGATTTTCGGTAACTGCTCCTGCGTTACTCTACTACCTACATCCATGTAGGCACCTCGACTGCGCTCGGGATGACAAAGAAAAATAAACAACGATACTTTTTGACGAACGATGAACGACGAACGACTCAATATCTGTATAAAAAATAACCAGTTTTTCAACCCTTCCCCCTGCTATTTCAGTGCAAACATTCACTCCCGTTAAACCCTGTTTTATGTTAAAGTTCGGTGCTTAATTTTGCCCGTTTTTTGCGGCTAAACAGAATAATATTCAGTAACGGAAAAGCACCTCATTATGGCCGAATTTGCCAAAGAAATAGTCCCAGTTAATTTAGAAGATGAAATGCGCCAGTCTTACCTCGATTACGCCATGAGCGTAATTGTAGGCAGAGCCTTACCCGATGTTCGTGATGGTCTGAAGCCGGTTCACCGGCGAGTTCTCTACGCGATGAATGTGCTGGGTAATGACTGGAATAAGTCTTATAAGAAATCGGCCCGTGTGGTCGGTGATGTTATTGGTAAATATCATCCCCATGGTGATACTGCGGTGTACGACACCATAGTTCGTATGGCTCAGCCTTTCTCCATGCGCTATATGCTGGTGGATGGTCAGGGTAACTTTGGTTCGGTTGATGGTGATGCACCGGCGGCGATGCGTTATACGGAAGTGCGTATGGCGAAAATTGCCCATGAAATGCTGGCCGACCTTGATAAAGAGACGGTCGATTTTGCAGCCAACTACGATGGCTCTGAGCATGAGCCTGTGGTTTTTCCTACCCGTGTTCCAAGTTTACTGGTAAATGGCTCCTCGGGCATCGCTGTGGGTATGGCGACTAATATTCCGCCGCATAACCTGAATGAAGTGATTAATGCCTGTCTGGCATTAATTGATAATCCTGAAATCACCATTGATGGACTGATCGATCACATCCCCGCACCGGATTTACCAACGGCCGCATTAATAAACGGCACCAAAGGCATTCGTGATGCCTATCGTACTGGCCGTGGCCGTATGTTTATGCGTGCCCGAGCAGAAATCGTGACCGCAGATAATGGTAAGCAGACTATTCTGGTTCACGAGCTGCCTTATCAAATCAATAAAGCACGTTTAATTGAACGCATCGCAGAGCTGGTTAAAGACAAGAAAATTGATGGCATCACTGAAATTCGCGATGAGTCGGATAAAGACGGCATGCGTATTGTGATTGAAATTCGCCGCGGTGAAGTGGGCGAGGTGATACTCAATAACTTGTATATGCAGACTTCTATGCAGTGCGTGTTTGGTATGAATATGGTGGCGCTGGTGGATGGCCAGCCAAAGCTGCTTAATCTTAAACAGATGCTGGATGCTTTCGTTCGCCATCGTCGCGAAGTAGTGACCCGTCGAACTATTTTTGAATTACGTAAAGCCCGTGCCCGCGCGCATATTTTAGAAGGCCTGGCGATTGCGCTGGCGAATATCGATGAAATCATCGCACTGATTAAAACCTCATCCAGTCCTGCCGATGCCAAAGCCAAATTGCTTGAAGGCGCGTGGGCGGCAGGCATGGTCACTGAGATGCTTAAAGGCACCGGTGCTGAAGCCTCTCGACCTGACGATCTGCTTGAAGGCCTGGGTCTGCTTGAAAATGGTTACCGTTTATCCGAGCTACAGGCACAGGCGATTCTGGATTTAAGGCTGCATCGTTTAACCGGTCTTGAACAGGATAAAATAGTTAATGAATTTAAAGAACTATTAGAAGTTGTCAAAGCCCTGTTAGAAATACTGGCTAATCCTGATCGACTGCTTCAGGTAATACGAGATGAGCTGGAAGAGATTAAAGAGAAGTTTGGCGATGAGCGTCGCTCTGAAATTCTCACCAGCCAGCTCGACCTGAGTATGGAAGATTTAATTACCGAAGAAGATGTGCTGGTGACCTTCTCCCACGAAGGTTACGCCAAGTCTCAGCCATTAACCGATTACAGCACTCAGCGTCGGGGTGGTCGCGGTAAGTCGGCCACGCGGATGAAAGATGAAGACTTTATTGATAAGTTATTTATTGCCAATACCCACGACACGCTGCTGTGTTTCTCCAGTCGTGGTAAAGCTTACTGGCTTAAAGTTTATCAGCTGCCTATGGCCAGTCGTGGTGCTCGCGGTAAGCCACTGGTTAATTTATTGCCACTGGAAGCGGGTGAGCGCATCAATGCGGTGCTGCCAATTCGTGAATACGATGATGAGCACTTTATCTTTATGGCCACCAGCTCGGGCACGGTTAAAAAGACAGCGCTGAGCAATTTCTCCCGACCTCGTGCCGGCGGCATTATTGCGGTTGATCTGCGTGGTGAAGATGTACTGGTTGATGTGGCGCTCACTGATGGCGGCAAGGATATTATGCTGTTCTCAACCTCGGGTAAGGCAATACGTTTCTCAGAAAAAGACGTGCGCCCAATGGGTCGTACTGCGGCAGGCGTTCGCGGTATTCGCATGACCAATGAACACAAAGTGATGAGCCTGGTTGTGGTGGATGATGAAATGTCGATTCTTACCGCCACCGAAAATGGCTTTGGTAAACGCACACTGTCATCCGATTACCCCTGTAAAGGTCGTGGCGGCCAGGGCGTAATATCGATTCAAACGTCTGATCGTAATGGCGCCACCATTGGTGCAGTGCAGGTAAAAGACACAGATGAAATCATGCTGATTTCTAATGCGGGTACGCTGGTTAGAACCGGTGTGGCAGATGTAAGAGTGATGGGGCGCAATACTCAGGGCGTGATGTTAATTCGTTTAACCGATGAAAAGCTGGTAGAAGTAGAGCGAGTTGAATGTCTGGATGATGCGGCTGTTGATGGTGAAGAATAAAAGGTTGTAACTTATATATTGACGCTTTGTACGAAAACAGATTCGTTAATAAAGTAACGCAGACTTCGTCATCCCGGCATGCTGTTAGCTGGGATCCAGTGACTTTATAATGACGGAAAAAATTATCGTTCAAAGCTATATATAACAATAAGTTATGTAGTTTTTTTAAAGTAAATAATAATGAAGGTGTAAACAAGTGAGTCGGGTATATAATTTCAGTGCAGGGCCAGGATCCATAGCAGAAGAAGTATTAAAACAGGCTCAGGAAGAAATGCTGGACTGGCAGGGAACAGGTATGTCAGTGATGGAAATGTCTCATCGCGGTAAACCTTATATGTCCATTGCTGCCAAAGCAGAAGCAGATTTGCGGGACATTATGTCCATTCCTGATAACTATAAAGTGCTGTTTTTGCAGGGCGGAGCCAGCTCCCAGTTTGCCATGGTGCCCATCAATTTATTGCGCGGCAATAATCAGGCAGATTATGTGCTAACCGGCCAGTGGTCAAAAAAAGCCATCGCTGAAGCCAAGCGTTACTGCGATGTGAATATTGTTTCATCTTCTGAAGATTCAAAATTCACCACCGTGGCTTCACAGGATGCATGGAATACCAATTCGGATGCGGCGTATTTGCACTTCACGCCTAATGAAACCATTGTCGGTGTTGAGTTTCCATTTCTGCCAGAAACCTGTGTGCCATTAGTGGCGGATATGTCATCCACAATATTATCCCGTGAAATTGATGTGTCTAAATACGGCGTGATTTATGCCGGCGCGCAGAAAAATATGGGGGCGGCAGGTTTGACCGTTGCCATTGTGCGAGAGGATTTAATCGGCAAGGCAATGGATGGCATGCCTGCGATGATGGATTACAAAACTTTTGCGGATAATGATTCAATGTACAACACGCCGCCAACTTACAGCTGGTATATCGCCGGTCTGGTATTTCAGTGGATAAAAGATAAAGGTGGAGTGAGTGCAATGGCTGAAATCAATCAACGTAAAGCAGCAAAACTTTACAGTGCGATTGATGATTCTGATTTTTATTCGAACCCGGTGGATGTGCCATGTCGTTCGCAGATGAATGTGCCGTTTGTGCTGGCCAATGCTGACCTGGATGCAAGATTTTTAGCAGAGGCGGCAGAAGCTGGGCTGCATACATTAAAAGGTCATAGATCCATTGGTGGTATGCGAGCCAGTATTTATAATGCCATGCCAGAAGCAGGTGTGGATGCGCTGGTTGAATTTATGCAGGATTTTGAAAAGAAGAATGGTTAAGATTTAACGCAGAGGCGCAAAGAAAATAGATGAAGCACTAAATTATGTTGTCATCCCGAGCGCAGCCGAGGGATCTTAGTTTAGTGTCAGTTCAAAGTATTTAAAATCCCTCGGCTGCGCTCGGGATGACAATGAAGAGTTTAAAAATGTTCACAATAAAAACATACAACAATATTTCTGAAAAAGGGCTGCTACGTTTCCCCGAGTCTGATTTTAAAATCGATGCCGAAGCCACCGATGCAGACGCTATTATGCTGCGTTCATTTAAAATGCACGAAGAGCCTTTAGCAGATTCTATTAAGGCAGTGGGCCGTGCAGGTGCAGGGGTTAATAATATTCCCGTTGATGCTATGTCTGAAAAAGGCATTGTCGTATTTAATGCACCAGGTGCAAATGCCAATGCAGTAAAAGAGCTGGTGATTGCAGGTATGTTAATAGCGTGCAGAAATATTGCACAGGCCTGGCAATATACCACCGAACTTACAGGTGATGATGCCGAGATAACCAAAGCCGTTGAAGCCGGTAAGAAAAAATATGTCGGTTATGAATTACCTGGTCGCACTCTAGGTGTGATTGGCCTGGGCGCAATTGGCGTGCAAATTGCCAATGCTGCAGATGCGCTGGGAATGAATGTTATCGGTTTTGATCCAACCATTACAGTTAAAAGCGCGTGGCAATTATCTTCCAGTGTGCATGAAGTAGAAAGTGCGGGTGAATTATTTAAACAGGCAGATTTTGTAACCTTTCATGTGCCACTGATTGACTCCACTCGAAATTTATTAAACACAGAAAGTATTGCCACCATGAAAGACGGCTCGGTTATTCTTAACTTTGCTCGCGATGGCATTGTGGATGATACAGCTATACTGGCTGCAATCAATTCAGGAAAAATACACTCTTATGTCTGTGATTTTCCATCCAATGAATTAAAAGGTCATCCAAATGTAGTGACGCTTCCACATCTTGGCGCATCAACTGGAGAAGCAGAAGACAATTGCGCCATTATGATTGCAGATCAGCTAACGGATTTTTTACACAACGGAAATATTCGTAACTCGGTTAATTTCCCAAATATTAAACTGCCTCGCACCGGCGCAAAACGTCTGGCTATTGCCAATCGTAATATGCCGGATATGCTGGCCAGTGTGTCTCATGTTCTGGGGCAGGCCAAAATGAATATTAAACATATGGTCAATGATTCCCGCGGTGATCTTGCTTATACATTAATTGATATCGAATCCGAGCCTTCAGCTGATGTGGTAAAAAATATTAGCCAGATTGATGGCGTGTTAAGTGTGCGAGTGATATAACTTACTGTATGACTGAGCAAGAAAAACTTAAAACCATACGTGACAATATCGATGCACTGGATCAGAAAATCCAGCGATTGATAAATGAACGTGCAGCCTGTGCAAAACAGGTGGCGGAAATAAAAATCAAAGCAGGTGAGACCGATCACTTCTATCGTCCAGAGCGAGAAGCTCAGGTGTTGCGTGGCATTGAAGATCGAAATAAAGGGCCATTGGGCGATAAAGAAATGGCTCGCCTGTTTCGTGAAATTATGTCCGCCTGTCTCGCGCTTGAGCGACCAATCAAAGTGGCTTTTCTTGGCCCCGCTGGCACATACAATCATATGGCTTCAGTTAAGCACTTCGGCTCATCAATTGAAGAGCAGCCGGTTAATAATATTGAAGAAATATTTCGAGTGGTTGAAACCGGTCAGGTGCATTTTGGTGTGGCACCGATTGAAAATTCTACCGAGGGCGTGATTACTCACACGCTGGATTTATTAATTAATTCCACATTAAAAATCTGTGGTGAAGTGGATTTACGAATTCAGCATAATCTGATCAGTAATGAAACCGATTTAAAAAATATTAAAAAAGTATTTTCCCATCAACAATCACTGGCACAATGCCGACGCTGGCTGGATGTCAATCTACCCAATGTTGAACAGTATGCAGTTAGAAGTAATGCGGAAGCGGTGCGCTTAAGTAAAAAAGAAAAAGCGACGGCAGCGATTGCCGGAAAAATGGCCTCTGAGATTTATGATGTGCCTGTGTTGAGTTCTGAAATTGAAGATGAAACCGATAATACAACCCGTTTTATAGTAATCGGTAAAGACGCGGTCACACCCAGTGGTGATGACAGGACTTCATTGCTGGTGACAACCAATAATAAAGCCGGTGCTTTGCATGAGTTGTTAAAGCCGCTGGCCAGTAGAAATATTGGTATGAGTAAAATTGAATCTCGTCCTTCACGTCGTGGAGTGTGGGAGTATGTATTCTTTATTGATATAGATGGGCATAAAGATGAAAAGCAGGTGGCCGAAGCGTTGACTGAAATTGAACATGAATCTGCAATGGTTAGAATTCTCGGCTCTTATCCAAAAGCGGTATTATAAAATTGTAGGAGCGACCTTCAGGTCGCGATTCTAACAGGCTGTAGAAATCGCGAGCTAAAGACTCGCTCCTACGTTAGTGAAAATTATATATGAATTTATTCCAGAAACTTGCCGTACCCGGCGTTCAAAAAATACACCCTTATCAACCGGGCAAGCCGGTAGAAGATCTTGAGCGCGAACTGGGTATCACTAATGCAATAAAATTAGCCTCTAATGAAAATCCACTGGGTCCCAGTAAGCAGGCTATTGCCGCAGCACAGTCTGTTTTGGGTGATGTAAATTATTACCCGGATGGAGCAGGGCATAAATTAACATCGGCACTTGCTGAAAAACATCAGGTGGATGCGAACTGCATTACTCTGGGCAATGGCTCCAATGATATTCTTGAATTAATTGGCCGTGCTTTTTTAAATTTAAATTCATCCGCTGTTTATTCTGAATATTCTTTTGCGGTTTATCCTCTGGTGGTGCAGGCAGTGGGAGCCGAAGCAAGAGTGGCAGCAGCATTACCGGCTGATCATTCTGTAATGCCTTACGGTCATGATTTAAAAGCTATTGGTGAACAGATTATTGATTCTACCAGAGTGGTATTTATTGCTAACCCAAATAATCCAACCGGCACCTGGTTTGAACTGGATGAACTTAATGTCTTTCTCAAAGCAGTGGCCGATGATGTTTTGATTGTGCTGGATGAAGCTTACTTTGAATATATGCCCGATGATTTAAAACCGGATACTCAGTCATTATTAAATCAGTATAAAAATTTAATTATTACTCGAACATTTTCAAAAATTTATGGCCTGGCAGGGTTGCGTATTGGTTATTCCATTTCACACCCGGATATTGCTGATATGTTAAATCGAGTAAGGCAGCCCTTTAATACCAATATGCCGGCTCAGGCGGCGGCTTTGGCGGCGATTAAAGATGAGGCGCATGTGGCAGACAGTGCCCGGTCTAATATGCAGGGTTTAAAATTTTATGCCCAGGCTTTTGCTGAACTGGGTTTGAATTTTATTCCCAGTATCGCCAATTTTATTGCAGTTGATCTTAATAAAGAAGCCATGCCGGTTTATGATGCTTTGCTGAAAGAAGGCGTTATTGTGCGGCCTGTGGCAAATTATAATATGCCACAGCATTTAAGAATTACAGTTGGCACGCAACAACAAAACGAAAGAGTTATAAATTCGCTCAGGAAAGTGCTCTGATGATAAATCGCTTATGCATTATTGGCGTGGGTTTAATTGGTGGCTCGCTTGCATTGTCTTTAAAAAAATCCGGCAGCTGTCAGTCGGTTATTGGTGCAGGGCGCAATATTGATAATTTAAAAAAAGCTCAGCAGCTTAAAATTATCGATGAATACACTACCGATCTTGCCGAAGCGGTTAAAGGTGCCGATGTGATTGTGGTGGCTGTGCCTCTGGGTGCAATGCCAGCTGTATTTGAAAGAATTGCACCGGCCATAAAAGACACAGCTATTATTACCGATGTGGGCAGTGCAAAGTGTTCAGTCATCGATGAAGCTAAAATAAAACTGGCTGAAAAAATTGACCAGTTTGTGCCGGGGCATCCAATAGCCGGTACTGAAAAATCAGGAGCGGAAGCGGCGTTTGATTCTTTGTATGAAAATCGTCGGGTGATATTAACGCCATTAAAAGAAAATACTGTCGAAGATATTGATGCAGTTCGAGTTATGTGGGAAGCGACAGGCGCGAAAGTGGATGAAATGGAAGCGGCGCATCATGATCTTGTTCTGGCTGGTACCAGCCACTTGCCACATGTGCTGGCTTTTGCTTTGGTTGACTGTTTAAATAAAGTGGATGATGTGGATGAGATTTTCAAATATGCAGCAGGCGGTTTTAGAGATTTTACCCGCATAGCGTCCAGTGACCCGGTTATGTGGCGAGACATCTGTTTAAAAAACTCTACGGCTATTTTAGCTATGATGAAAAATTATCAGAATGAAATAGATGGTTTGAAAAAGGCCATTGAGTCTTCAGATGAAGATGCTTTGCTGAAAATATTTTCAGATGCAAAATCTGCTCGTGATGAGTTTTCTATGTGATTGTCTTTGTTGATTAGGTGCGTTAGAAGTAAAAGAAAACGCAATAAAAACCCAGGAAAACCTGTCATCCTGAGCGTAGCAGAAGGATCTGGTACGAATGGCACTTAAACCCAAAACTCTTGCCACAGAGGCGCAAAGTACACAGAGAAAAAAGGGTGGATCAAGCGCAGCGGATCCACCCTTTTCAGCATAGCAACTGGCGAAGAAGCATTACTGAAAATATTTTCAGGTGCAATATATACTGGATGTTCTGATTCCACCCAGCTAATATCCGCTTCACAATTTTTCAAATATATCATTTGCTGAGTTTTAAGTGATTGATTTAATTATTTTAATGAGTATTCAATGAACCAGATCGACTATTTCACAAAACCTGGTGGCCGCTTAACAGGTGAGTTTCGAGTGCCTGGCGATAAGTCAATTTCTCATCGTTCCATTATGTTTGGTGCCATTGCCGATGGCACAACCCATGTAACGGGTTTTTTGCAGGGTGAAGACAGTTTAAATACCCTGCGGGCATTTCGCGCTATGGGTGTGACCATCGACGGGCCTGATGAAAAAGGTGAAGTGATCATTCAGGGTGTGGGTGTGGATGGCCTAAAAGCCCCTGGGGGCGTGATTGATCTGGGCAATTCTGGAACTTCGATCAGATTAATGTCGGGGCTGCTATCGGGGCAGTCTTTTGATATTGAGCTCAGTGGTGATCGCTCTTTGTCTAAACGTCCGATGAAACGAGTTACCGATCCACTGGCGCTAATGGGGGCGAAAGTGGATGCCGAGAAGGGCGGTCGTCCGCCATTAAAAATCCACGGTGGTCAGGCAATGAAAGGCATAAATTACACTCTGCCCATGGCCAGTGCCCAGGTAAAGAGCTGTTTGCTGCTGGCGGGCATGTATGCAGAAGGTACAACCTGTGTCACCGAGCCTGCTACTACAAGAGATCATACCGAGCGCATGCTCAATGCTTTTGGCTACCCGGTCGTCACAAAAAATAATCAGATGTGTATAGAAGGTGGCGGGCGCTTAATCGCCTGTGATATTGATGTGCCTGCGGATATATCCTCTGCTGCTTTTTTTCTGGTGGGCGCCAGTATTGCTGAAGGTTCTGATATTACGCTCCAGCATGTGGGGATTAACCCAACCCGTACCGGCGTGATTGATATTCTTAAATTGATGGGTGCGAATATTGAACTGCTTAATGAGCGAGTAGCCGGAGGCGAGCCGGTGGCGGATATTCGTGTTCGCAGCGCCCGGCTTAAAGGTATTCAGGTGCCCGAAGAGCTGGTGCCACTGGCGATTGATGAATTCCCCGCATTGTTTGTAGCCGCTGCCTGTGCTGAGGGTCAAACCATAGTGACCGGCGCTGAAGAGTTAAGAGTTAAAGAGTCGGATCGAATTCAGGTAATGGCCGATGGCTTGCAGATACTTGGGGTTGATGCCCAGCCCACGGCAGATGGCATGATTATAAACGGCGGTAAAATAGGTGGTGGTAAGGTTCATAGTAGAGATGATCACCGTATTGCTATGGCTTTTACTATGGCTTCACTTTGTGCAGATGATGAGATTCAGATTGAAGACTGTGAGAATGTGGACACTTCGTTTCCGGATTTTGTGGGGCTGGCGACAAAGGCGGGAATGAACGTCGTTAGTCATTCGTCGTGAGTCGTTCGTCAAAAGATAAGAAGCGGAAAGAATGTCATCCTGAGCGAAGCCGAGGGATCTTGCTACCCGGGTAGTTAAGATCCCTCGACTCCGCTCGGGATGACAAAGAAAAATAATCAGCAATACTTTTTGACGAACGACTCACGACGAACGACGTGACTCAGCCCATCACCCTGAATTAGTAACCACAAACCAAAAAGGCAGCAAAATGATCCCAGTAATAACAGTAGACGGCCCAAGCGGCGTAGGTAAGGGCACCATTTGTCAGAAAGTCGCTGATGCTTTTAACTGGCTAATCCTCGACAGTGGTTCTTTATATCGCTTAACCGCACTGGCAGCCGATAATGATCAGACGGATCTTGAAGACACAGATTCACTGGGTAAGCTCGCCCTTAATCTGGATGTAAGTTTCGAAACTTCCAGTGCGGGTCTTATTATCAAACTCCGCGGAAACGACGTTACAGAGGCGATACGTACGGAATCTATCGGCATGAAAGCGTCTAAAGTCGCCGCCATTCCAGAGGTAAGGGCAGCTTTGCTGGAGCGTCAACGAGCCTTTTTAGTGGCTCCCGGATTAGTCGCCGATGGTCGTGATATGGGCACCACAGTGTTCCCCGATGCGAAGCTAAAAGTGTTTATGACCGCCAGTTGCGAAAAAAGGGCTAATAGACGCTATAACCAGTTGAAACAAAAGGGAATTAGTGCTAATCTCCCCGCCCTCGTAGCCGACTTGACGGCGCGGGATGAGCAAGATGCGAATCGAGCGGTTTCTCCATTAAAGCCAGCAGAGGACGCCATTGTTATTGATACCACCGTAATGAGTATCGATGAAGTGACCACACAGGTGCTGGATTTAGCTAGAAAGACCTTCGATTTATAGCCCCGGTTATAAGCACTGGCTCAAATTAGCGTTCATGTTTGTCGCACAGACAGACTGAACATTTTATTAACATCAACCCTACAGAACCTGCTCTACAGCCTTTTCTTTTTGATATGTAGAGTGCAGCGGGTTAGGTAGTTATTGTTTTATTTGGAAATACACTCATGTCTGAAAATTTTGCACAATTATTTGAAGAAAGCTTACAAGCCACCGAAATGAATGTCGGTGCCATTATGAATGGCACTATCATCGACATCCGCGATGGTTATGTAACCGTAGCCGCAGGCCTTAAGTCTGAAGGCGTTATCCCTGAATCTCAGTTTTTTAATGAGGCAGGTGAATTAGAAGTTATTATTGGTGATGAAGTAGAAATTGTTTTAGAAGCGATTGAAGATGGCTGGGGCGAAACGCGCCTGTCACGTGATAAAGCGAAACGTGCTAAAGCGTGGAAAGTTCTGGATGCCGCACATGAAGCGGAAGAAATCATTACTGGTATTATTACCGGTAAGGTTAAAGGCGGATTCACGGTTGAATTAGGTGATATTCGTGCGTTCCTGCCAGGTTCACTGGTAGATGTTCGTCCAGTGCGTGATACATCGTACCTGGAAGGTAAAGAGTTAGAATTTAAAGTCATAAAGCTGGATCAGAAACGCAACAACGTAGTGGTATCTCGTCGTGCGGTGGTTGAGTCTGAATACAGCGCTGAGCGCGAACAGCTTCTAGAAGGTCTGGAAGAAGGTAAGAGCGTTAAGGGTATAGTTAAGAACCTGACCGATTACGGCGCGTTTCTTGATCTGGGTGGCATCGACGGTCTGTTACACATTACAGATATGGCGTGGAAGCGCGTTAAGCACCCATCAGAAGTGGTTGAAGTGGGTTCTGAAATTGAAGTTGTGGTACTTAAGTTTGATAAAGAGCGTAACCGTGTATCCCTTGGTCTTAAGCAGATGGGTGAGGATCCATGGGCTGCAATTGCTCGTCGCTTCCCTGAAGGTTCACGTCTTAGCGGTAAGGTTAGCAATATCACTGATTACGGCTGTTTCGTTGAGATCGAAGACGGTGTTGAAGGTCTGGTTCACGTATCTGAAATGGACTGGACTAACAAGAACGTTAACCCGGCTAAAGTGGTTACTCTGGGTGATGAAGTTGAAGTGGTTATTCTGGACATCGACGAAGAACGTCGTCGTATCTCATTAGGTATGAAGCAGTGCACAGTTAATCCATGGGATGGCTTTGCAGCAACTCATAACAAGAATGACAAGGTTAGCGGTAATATCAAATCGATCACTGATTTTGGTATCTTTGTTGGCCTGGACGGCGGCATCGATGGTCTGGTTCACCTGTCTGATATTTCATGGGATTCTACTGGTGAAGATCTGGTACAGAACTTCAAGAAGGGCGATGAGATCGAAGCGGTTGTACTGTCTATCGATTCAGAGCGTGAGCGCATTTCATTAGGCATCAAGCAAATGGAACAGGACCCCTTCTCTAACTTCGTAGCCGCTAACAGCAAGGGCAGCATGGTTAAGGGTACGGTAACGGAAGTAGACGCAAAAGCCGCTATAATTGACCTGGGCGACGGCATTGAAGGCACATTACGTGCATCAGAGTTATCACGTGACCGTATTGAAGATGCTCGCAGCATTCTGAAAGAGGGTGATGAGGTTGAAGCCAAGTTTATTGGTGTTGATCGCAAGACCCGCACTATTAGTTTGTCGATCAAAGCGAAGGACGCAGATGATGAGCAACAGGCCATGAGTGACTATGGTTCTTCATCCGAAGCGCCTTCAACTACCCTTGGCGATTTGCTAAAAGAGCAAATGGATGCTAATAAAGAGTAGAGTAAACAGTAATTTACAATAAATAAGCCGGTCAGGGATGGCCGAGCTTTATAAATGGGGAAAAAGATGTCAGAAGATTCACTACTAAAATCCATGATGAAATCTGAGCTGATTGAGCTTATGGCTCGTAAGCAGAGTCATCTAGCCTATAAGGATGTTGAACTGGCAGTTAAAAGCCTGCTGGAACAAATGTCAGAAGCATTATCTTCTGGTGGTCGTATAGAGATACGTGGTTTTGGTAGCTTCAGTCTGCACTTTCGTCCACCCAGAGCGGGGCGTAATCCTAAAACAGGTGATTCTGTTTCTTTACCTGGAAAATACGTACCTCACTTTAAGCCTGGTAAAGAGTTGCGCGAACGCGTAAACGACTCCATTAAATAAATCTCTATTAATTTAAGTTTGCAGCCGAGGCTGATCTAATGATTCGTTTTATTTCATTATTGGTTGGCATCCCACTCCTAATCGTCGTATCGACGTTTGCCTACCGCAATGCTCAGTCTGTTGAGATTGATTTCTTTATTAATACCTATCATTTACCATTAGCCGCTATTCTGCTTATTGTTTTATTATTGGGCGGCTTGCTGGGTTTTTTGCTTAACTTTTTTATAATAATTAAACAGAAAAATAAAATTAGACAAATGACAAAACAGAGACAGGAAATGTTGGGATTAACCGACATACTGAATACTAATAAAAAATGAATTTTTCTGACTGGCAATGGGCATTAATGCTGCTCCCTGTCGCTTTTCTGGCTGGCTGGATTATTTCACGACGTAAAAATAAAAAAGTTCGCCGTCAACTGCGTTTTTCTAATGATTACTTTCATGGATTAAATTACCTGTTAAATGATGAACAGGATAAAGCACTTGAAGTATTCATTCGACTGGTAGAAATAGACTGGGATACAGTGGACACAAGCCTGGCACTGGGTACTATTTTCAGGCGCAAAGGTGAACTGGATAAATCTATAAAACTGCATCAGAGTTTACTGGCTCGTCCATCATTACCCGCGAATTATAAATTTAGAGTATTGCTTGAACTTGGCAGAGATTATCAACTGTCAGGCTGGTTAGATAGAGCAGAAGGCCTGTTTAAAGATGTGCTAAAAGATGATGTTTATGCACAGGATGCATTAAAACATTTAATGGATATTTATCAGCAGGAACAGGAATGGCAGCAGGCTATTAATGTGGCTGTTCGTTATAACAGGGAATCAAAAGAAAATTTAAGTCACGTTATTGCTCAGTTTTATTGTGAGCTGAGTCATGGTCAGCTTGAGCAGGGAGATATAAAAGAAGCAGAAGCTTTAGCTACCCAGGCTTTGTCAGCAGATCAAAATTGTGTTCGTGCCTCTATTTATCTGGGCACAATTGCAATGAATAGAGGGCGTTATAAAAAAGCCATTCGTTTTTTTCAGCAGGTTGAATACCAGAATCCCATTTATTTAAAACTTGTTTTTGATAAACTTATAGAATGTTATCGCGCACAGTCAAATTTGAAATCATTGATTAATTATCTAAAAAATATTAATGATAAATATGACGCAGTTAATGCTGTGTATAAAATTTCAGATTTAATAGCTGAAGTTTATGATAAAGATAAGGCTCAGGTTTATCTATCTGAAAGCATGTTAAGAAAGCCAACATTAAATGGCATGAAAAAAATTCTTGAATATAAATCACCCAGGGCTGATTGCCCTGAAAGTTATTTACCTGAAGTGGTAGATCAAATGATTAACCAGCAGCCAGACTATCAGTGCAGTCATTGTGGCTATGCTGCTAATACCCTTTACTGGTTATGTCCAAGTTGCCATAGCTGGAGCGGAATGAAACCTAATACATAATTTATATGTATAAATTGAGAGTGCTATGAGTGATCCAAAAATTTTAGTTGCCCTTGACTACGCAGATGAAAAACAGGCGTTTAATTTAATCGATCAGATTAATCCTGAATTGTGTCGTTTAAAAGTAGGCAAAGAAATGTTTACTCATTTTGGTCCTGGTTTTATTGAAAAAATACAGCACAGAGGCTTTCAGGTTTTTCTGGATCTTAAATATCATGATATTCCAAATACCGTAGCAAGAGCCTGCAGCATTGCCGCTGACCTTGGTGTCTGGATGCTGAACGTGCATGCATTAGGTGGCAGTAAAATGATGGAGGCTGCAGCTAATGCTCTGGCGAACAGAAAAAACAGACCTTACCTGATTGCAGTTACTGTTTTAACCAGCATGTCTGCACAGGATTTACAGGGTCTCGGAATACAGCAAACACCATCCGAGCTGGCCGTGCATCTTGCCACAATGGCAAAAAATGCAGGTCTAGATGGCGTGGTCTGTTCAGCACAGGAAGCGGCTATGATGAGAGCCAGTCTGGCGGATGAGTTTTTATTAGTGACTCCTGGAATTCGCCCACTGGGGAGTAGCCGGGATGATCAGCAACGCATTATGACGCCTGTAGAGGCAATAAATGCAGGTTCAAATTATCTTGTAATTGGTCGTCCAATTACGCAGGCGGAGGATCCTGTAGGGATTTTACGTACAATAAATTCAGAAATTTGCTAATTGTATTTGTTTTATTTGCTTAATAATCTATAGCCTTCTTTAAACCAGGGATAAGGATTAAAAGATGAAAATGATTAAAACAATACTCGCAGTGTGTCTGCTAACTTTAAGTGCTGCAGTCTGGGCAGGCCAGGTCAATATCAATATAGCCGATGCAAAAACTCTTGCGGTTGAGTTGAAAGGGGTAGGGATGAAGAAAGCCCAGGCTATTGTGGCATATAGAAATGAAAATGGTGTTTTTAAAATGGTCGAAGATCTAGCCATGGTAAAAGGCATTAGTGATAAAACAATAGAAAAAAACAGGAAGAACATATTGCTTGGCAAAAAGTAACAGCCCGTTTCTTTTATCTAATTAACGCCCCATTTTATGGGGCGTTTTTTATACCACATTTCTTTTTTGTTTTTTTAAATAGATAGTCTATTATCTTGATTTTAAAGCGCAATATAAGTGCTCACTAATTTATAGTTAATGCCCTGGCTAAGCTGTTTTATAAGTGGTTTCTTGACAATTTCACCTCATCATGCAATCTTTAAGGCACTTAAAGTGCAGTATTGGTCATAAGTTTGCTATAGACGAACAGAGCCAGGCATAGAATGATTCATAATCTATTATAAAAAATAAACACCACGCTAATAATAAAAAGTAAACCTAAGTCGTGAGTTTTGGGGCTTGGAGTTGTAAATGATGAAAAGGAACATTTCATATGTTAACGCGTATCCATATTAAAATTTCATCGCTAACCTGGCAAACACATCTGCAAAGGGACCGATCTTTTTCGCTTCCCAAAATAGACCTGTCTCAAAAAGTGCAATGAAACATCGCCTGACACTATTAATAATACTCCATCTGTTTATATCAATAACAAATGCAGCTCAATATGCAGCAGGCGATCTTGCGCCCAGAGGAAAACCTGATGGTCAGATCAATGTGGGTGATTTAGTTGTTTTAACACGATTAGTTCAAGGATTAGAAACACCCACAGCGACAGAATTAATAGTGGGCGATGTTGGACCGCTTAATTCAGCACCTGACGGTGTACTGGATATTCGAGATATACTCATTTTGCAACAAGCAATAATGGGCCAGGTTTCTTTAGGTTCTGTAACTGTTATACCTACCGCGCCTGTATTAAATTCAGTATCTTCATCCACAACACAAAACCCATATCAAATTACAGGTACATCAACACCGGGGGCTTCAGTTAATATTTATATTAATGGAAATCAACAGCAGCAGGTAATTAGCAATCAAAGTGATGGCACCTTTTCAATTAACGTCAATTTGTTTGATGGCACTAATGTTATTCATGCAACAGAAACAGATGGAGTCGATGAAAGTCCACCATCGAATATTGAACAAGTTGTATACAATAATACTGTCAGTCGGACTCAAGGTGGATCGATCACTTCAAATACAGTTTGGACGCCTGGTGTAACGCCGCAACAATACACATTAACGTCTCCTTTAACTATTGCACCAGGTGTAAGTTTAATTTTAATGCCAGGTACACAGGTTCAGTTGGGTGGAAATACTTTAACAGTAGATGGCAGTTTGATTTTGAATGCAGGCAGCCGAATAGAATCGAGTGGTTATGGTTCTATAAATGTGGCAGGTAACATAACAATTAATGGTACAGCTTCCAGCAGTGTAGTGCTGACATCCAGTAAATCGTCACCGAATTATAATAACTGGCAAGGCATTAGAGTACTGGATGGTGGTATTGTATCGATTGATTACGCTGAAATTTATTATGCAAGCATCGGCGTGGATTTTCTGCCGGGCAGTGGTGGCAGTATAACCAATAGTAAAATTAAATATAATTACGATGGCATTCAAGCCACAGGTAATCTCACCAATGCGGCTAAAAACCCTCTACCTGTAGTGAATTATAACAGTTTCGATAACGTGGGCACACCTGGTACTAAAAATTACCGAACCCAATCTTACGCTAATAATGGCGCTGTGTTTTTAGATGCTACTAATAATTATTGGGGCAGTACTACTGCAACCACAATTGTGGGTCGTATTTTTGATTATCGAAGTAATCCAACCAACTCACCACTAGTAAATATTGGTAATATTTTAACCAGTGAAGGGGGCAGTGCCAGCACTACACAGGTATTAAAAAGTTTTCCGCCACAAACAAATATGACCTTGAGTGGCACTATAATATTAGGTGCAGCACTGACCATCCCGACAGGTCAGGTACTAACTATTACAGATAACAGTGTATTGCAACTGGGTACTCAAACACTGACCGTAAATGGAAACTTAGTTCTGAATGCAGGCAGCCGAATAGAATCGAGTGGTTATGGTTCTATAAATGTGGCAGGTAACATAACAATTAATGGTACAGCTTCCAGCAGTGTAGTGCTGACATCCAGTAAATCGTCACCGAATTATAATAACTGGCAAGGCATTAGAGTACTGGATGGTGGTATTGTATCGATTGATTACGCTGAAATTTATTATGCAAGCATCGGCGTGGATTTTCTGCCGGGCAGTGGTGGCAGTATAACCAATAGTAAAATTAAATATAATTACGATGGCATTCAAGCCACAGGTAATCTCACCAATGCGGCTAAAAACCCTCTACCTGTAGTGAATTATAACAGTTTCGATAACGTGGGCACACCTGGTACTAAAAATTACCGAACCCAATCTTACGCTAATAATGGCGCTGTGTTTTTAGATGCTACTAATAATTATTGGGGCAGTACTACTGCAACCACAATTGTGGGTCGTATTTTTGATTATCGAAGTAATCCAACCAACTCACCACTAGTAAATATTGGTAATATTTTAACCAGTGAAGGGGGTAATGTAAGTTCAGAATTGTTGCATAGTTTATTGCCATCACCAAATACCACTTTAAATGGCAACGCCGTTTTGGGTGCAAACCTTACCATTAATGTGGGTCAAACCTTAATACTTGCCACTAATAGTGTGCTTCAGTTGGGTAGCAATACGTTGACGGTTAATGGCAGTCTGATTTTGAATGCAGGAAGCCGTATTGAATCTAGCGCTTTTTCAAGAATTGATGTGTCTGGTGCCATTACAATCAATGGAACATTTGATAATCCTGTTGTACTGGTTTCAAATTCAACCGGAAAGTCAAAATGGAATGGCATTCAGGTTAATGCAGGAGGCACAGCAAATATTAATTATGCCATTATTAAAAATGCATCATATGGTGTCTATCTTGATAATGCATTGGGCTATATTACAAACTCAATCTTTTTTGATAATCAATATGCTATAAATTTACGCGGCGCTACCAGTCCGTTGATTAGTTCAAATATAATTACAGGTAATACATACGGCATAAGACTTGATGGCACAGTCAATGATCCGTCACCAACCATTACTGGTAACGATATATATTCAAATTCAGGTAATAGCCTGGTGCTAGATAGTATTGAGTCTGTTCTTACTATTAATAATAACTGGTGGAATGCAACGAATACCACGACGATAAGAGCCTCGATTTCTGCCCTTAATGGATCAGACCAGACTGTTTCAGTTTTACTGGATAATATTTCGACAGCGGCTAACGGTGTCGATATACCACAGAGTTATACTTTTTCTGGCGGATATATTTCACCAGTTACTTCAATAGGCACTAAGGATACAGCCAGCATAAGTACAACCCTGTCTTCGGCTGCAAACTGGGTGGTTGAGGTAAGAGATAATTCAAACCAGTTAATTAGAAGTTATGCAGGTAATGGAGCATCCGTCAATGGGGTTTGGGATGGAAGAGATAGTGCAGCTCTGGTAATGCCCGATGGTTCATATAGATTTAATGTTCGCATTAACGGTAGGGTTGTTGAGCGAAGCAGCCAAATTATTGTAGACAATACCTTGCCGCAGTCGATTTTAGATCCCACGTTATTGAATGCTGTGCTTAATAACACGAACTCACCCCTGTCAATTATAGGTACAGCCAAAGATACTAATTTTTCTAATTACATTCTTGAAGTAGCCGATGGCACAGCCCCTGCTGAAACTGGTTTCAGGAATTTAAATTCAGATGTACTTCCACAAAATAATTCCAGTATATGGAATTGGCAATTTGCTAATTCAAATAGCATGCAAGCAGAAACCAGAGGTATCAAAACCTTAAGGCTTCGGGCATTTGATTTGGCAGGAAATAGTTTTTCTACCACAACACAGCTAACATTAAACCATTCTATACTTTTAAATGTTTCTTCAGATGTGCAGCAAATTAACCCGTCAAATAATGAGTCGGTTAATGTTGATTTTTATCTTACCTTTCCTGCTACTGTTTATTTGCGATTTTATCCAGAACAGGATGCAACCACATCCAATATGGTGGCCGAAGTATCACAAACATTTACCACAATCGGCGCAAAAACACTGAGCTGGAATGGTATGAGGACAGGTAATACTTATCTCGCAGATGAAGCTTATCGCTTTGAATTAACGGCAGTTGATGCTACTAGTTCTTATATTTATAGTCGTGCAAATCTATTCCCTACAGTGGGTACATGCGGATCCAATGTTTCTAAATCAGTTAATGCAGGGCAAAATAAATATGTGGAAATTACATGTAGCACTTCTCAACCAACAAGAATAATGCTTGTTAATAACCTAATTACAATTAATAATCCCGTAGATTCAGGGGTTAATAAGTTTGTCTGGGATGTAAGGGATGCTAATGGTAAAATGAATGATAAAAATTTTGCAATGGCTGCTCCTTACTTAAGCCCTTTGCGAAAAGACTCAATAATTATAAAAGGCAATAATCCTAAAGTTGTCGGTGTTGGTATAGCGCCTAATATTGAAGTCATTGCCACGCCTTATCTGGTGCTACATAGTTTTGAGCAGGTTTCTAAAATTGTTTATCAATTAGATCAGGATGCCAATGTCAGTATACGTTTACTAAAACCCTGCATGAACTCAGATACCAACTGTGCAATAAATCACAATGATCCCGCAGGCATTGCTATATTTGATGGTTTATTGTCAGCTAAGGATGCTAGCAACCAGACGATAAATCATTCGTTTGAGTGGCGGGGTTATGATTTTAATGCGACAACCATCGATGCGAATAATATTTTAGTGAATGAAGAAGGCTATTACACCTTCAGTATAAAGGCCACTAGTGCGACATCGGGCTTAAGCACCATTTACCGCGGTTCTATTTATTTAGGAAATTAAAAGACGAGTTTTACTATGTATATAAATAAAACTAAAACGTGTAGAAAAATAACAGCTATCTTTTTAAGCATATTTATAATATGCACGGGATCAATACAGGCAAACACTCTAACAGATCACCAACAAGCTGTTCAGGAAAAAGAAAACCATAAATACCATAAGAGTAATTATTATTATTTTAAAATTTTATCTACACAACCTGATGATATTAGTGCGCTATATGGTTTAGCTCACAACTTTCAAACCTTAGGGCAAAATGATCGATCTTTATCTGAAGTAGAAAAATTATTACAAATTGATGCAAATCATGAGCATGGCCTGCTATTAAGGTCGCTCTTAAATATTTATGCCCAAAACTGGAATAAGGTATTAGTTGATGCCCAACGTGTGACACAAATTAATCCATTAAATGCACAGGCTTATATGTATATGGATACAGCATACTCGGCACTGGGCAACAAAGAAGAAGCCAAACTTGCCAGTGAAAGTTATCAGCAATTAAAAGCGGCAATAAAATAATAGAATCGGAAGAATTATGATATTGATGTCTCTAAATAAAACTTTTTTAAGGCTGCTAAAAACATGCTTTATTGGCACGGCTGTATTTTTATTTGCTTTGCCGCTAGTAAATGCACATTTAATAGTCACACCTCCGCCCCCTCCAGGCCCATTTCCAAAACCACCTCCGCCACGCTGTCCGTCAACTTCCTCTGCACAGCCAGGTGAAGATGCGCCACCCGTTTGCTGTAAAAGTGAAGGCACAGGTGAAATGATTGTTTATCAATCAGGAAAAGAAACCTTTAAAAGAACCGATATGGTGGTAAAAGGTGTTTACCCCATAAGTATTACACGTATCTACTCAAGCGATACGACGTATGACAGTCAATTAGGTTATGGTTGGGCGTTTAGTTTTGATAAGCGACTTTTCGAATACCCAGACCAATCTATTGTTATTCGTCATGGATGCGGCAATATCAATCGTTATATTTATTCTGCGGGCAGCTATCAGGCTGATACCAGTATTGGCATTCAAACCAATGTACTTATCAAGAATGCAGATGGCAGCTTTACACTTACCTACCCAAAAGGTCAAAAAGACCAATTTGATATTCAGGGGCGGCTAATTGCAAGCTTTGATATAAAAGGCAATAGCCTGGAATACAGTTATGACGCATCGGGTAAATTTCCTTTGTGGGGGAGTTCGCCCAATACACTTGACCCAGGCAAATCATTTATATCGGCATACATGCCACGCTTAACGCAAATACAGGTTCGTAATGCCAGTGGCGAAGCGGGTAATTCTGTCAGTTTTAGTTATGATTCAAATACAGGCCGCACTCTGAGCATTACTGCTAATGATGGACGAGTTATTACCTATCAGCATGATGTAACAACAGACGCTAAAACGCTGGGCAACCTAACCGGCGTCACAGGCCTGGATAGCAAAGTCTCTATTTATAAATACGAAGATAGAGTAGGCACTGTTTTTCAGGATTACCATAATATTACCCATATACAAGAAGGTGTGAATGATACGCCCGCTATACTTACGTACAATAATCTTGACCAAGCCTACATAGAAAAGGTAGGTAACCAGACTCTGACATTTGACTTTACGAATGCACCTTTCAGTACCTCGGTCACTGAAACCTTTACCGATGACCAAAATCAAAATCCACAGTCATCGGTCAGCTATTTTGAATTCAGTAGTATTGGTCTCATTGAATTTAAGCGAGACGCACTAGGCAATGAAACTCGATATACATTAGATAATTTTGGCCATGTAACAAAAGAACTCGTTTATCAAGGAGGTGAAACAACAGGTGTTTTAATAAAAACACTAGATCGAACCTTTAATGGCAATGGCAATATATTAACAGAAGCTACCACCCTGGCATCAGGTGAAATCATTACCAAAACCTACACCTATGATGGTGCTCAAATAGCGTCAATGAATACAGTTTCCAGTTTAACGACAGCAAAGAATTTTAAATCAGAATGGGCTTATAATTACGACACAAGTGGCAATGCAAGTACCGTGCAGGAAAAACGCCGTTACCAGGACAACGGTAGTAATTATTTAAGTACCACATACACCTACAATGGTCAGGGCAATGTGCTCACCACCACTTTGCCCGATGGACATGTCATCGTTAATGAATACGGCCTAGCCTACAATGGACGTTATGTTACCAAAACCTATCATCAAATCGCCGGTGTGACCGTACCCAATTTAACTGAAATTTATACCTATGATAATAAAGGCAACCGTACTACCGTCACCGATGCCCGAGGTAAAATCACCACCACTGTTTACGATGATTTAAATCGACGCAAAACTATTACTAATCATTTAGGCCATATCATCAACTACACCTACGACGATAGAGACAACCTGACTCAAATTATTCGTGATAGAAGCACCGCCAATGATCAACTCGACATCACTCAAATGACCTACGACGGTGAAAACCGTCTTATCCAAATAGAACGCAGCGACGACACTGGTGTACTTGTGGTGATTAAACAAAATACTTACGATAGTTCAGGCCAGCTATTGGCTACTACCAACAGCCTTAACCAAACCACTGCCTTTGGATATGATTTATTGCATCGCTTAACTAGCATCACCAACTACAGAAACGAAAGCATTACCTATACACTAGATGCACTAGGCAACCGAACAGCTGAGACCGTCGCAGATAGCAGCGGCCTGATCGTACGCAAAAACACCGCCACCTACGACGCACTCAATCGCCAACTCACCCAGGTAGGCTCAGCAGCCACTCAAACCACAACCTATACCTATGATGCCGCTGGCAATCGCAGCAGTATGAACGATGCCCTGAGTCGCCCCACCACTCAATACAATTACGACACCCTGAGTCGCCTGACCTCGGTGCAGGATGCCAATGTCAAACTGACACAATATACTTATTATGATCGTGGCTGGCTCAATACTGTTACCGATCCCCGCGGTTTGGTGACGACCTATAACTATAATAATCTGGGGCAACTCACATCACTGGTCAGTCCCGATACTGCCACCACCGCTTATACTTATGATCTGGCAGGCAATAAGCAAACCAAAACAGACGCGCGTAATATTGCCGCAAGCTATACCTACGATGATCTCAATCGTTTAACCAGCATCAGCTACCCTGATACCACGAAAAATGTAACCTTTACCTATGATCAGGGAACCAATGGTTTAGGCAAACTCACTGGCATCACTGATGAAAGCGGCAGCACCCAGTATGAATACAACCACTGGGGTGATTTAACCAAAGAAACCAAAACTATTAATGGTCAAAGTTTTATCATAACCTACGGCTACGATACCGAGCATCGGCTGGTGGGGATGATCTACCCCAGTGGCCGTGTGATTACCTTAAATACGGATGCCCTTCAGGATATTGTTGGCATAGACAGTACCTATCAGAGTAATCTGCAAACCATTACTTCAGGTATTAGCTACCTGCCCTTTGGGGGCGTGGATCAAATGAGCTATGGAAATGGACTGTTACTCAATCAGGATTATGACCAGGATTACAGATTAACGCTGAAACAAGTGGGCACGGTTTATGATCGCACGACGCAATATAATGATGTGAATAATATTACCAATATCATTAACAATCTGGATATTACCCGTAATCAGACATTTATTTACGACAATCTAGATCGCTTAACCGATGCGACCAGCACAGGGAATTACGGCACCTCACAATACAATTACGACGATGATGGCAATCGTACTGTTGAAACTTTGAATGGTAGCAGCACCAATTACAGTTACAGCTCAACATCGAATCGTTTGAGCAGCACCAGTGGTGCGGCAGCAAACAGTTTTGCTTATGATAATAACGGTAATACTCAAACAAAGAACAGCATCAGTTTTACTTACGATGATACTAATCGTATGTCACAGGCTGTTAATGGGGCGACCACGGCTAATTATCTTTATGATGGTAAAGGCCAGAGGGTGATGAAACAGGTGGGTGGCACTACTACGCTGTTTATTTATGACAAGGATGGTAAGCTTATTGCTGAGACTGATGGGGCGGGTGCTACTTTGAGGGAATATGTATACTTTGGATCGCAGCCGGTTGCCTTGGCGAAATTTGGTACGGGGGCTGGTTTGTATTATGTGCACAGTGATCATTTAAATACTCCGCAAGTTTTAACAGATCAATCGCAAGCAGTTGTTTGGGCAGCGGACTACGAGCCGTTCGGTAAAGTTAATATCACAACCAGTACGATAGAAAATCCTCTTCGGTTCCCTGGGCAGTATTACGATCAAGAAACTCAACTTCATTATAACTATTACCGTGATTACGACCCGAGTTTAGGGCGGTATACACAAAGCGACCCAATAGGTTTAAATGGAGGAGTAAACACATATATTTATGTGTTTAATAATCCTGTCGCTTATTTTGATCCGTGGGGATTAGAGTGTGTAATTAAATATCACCAGCCAATGCCGGATGAAATAAAAATAAATCACCCTGAGCAAGGTTTTATGCAAAGACTTTGCTATGCTATCCCTCTTCCAACTGGTGGGATCCCTGACCCAAGAAAACCTAACAAGAGACCTAGTTTCCCAGGTCCATTGGACGTTACTCTTCAATTTAAATGTGAAAAGGTTTGGGTTAAAACTAAGGATGCGTGGGTAGAGGTAAAGAAGGTAATGAGAATGGGGAGGTATAATGAATGTACGGATGAATGTGGTAACGTTACGGTCAGTTGGCTTCCTTCTGAGGTTTATTAGGTGTTATTTAGTATGTTAAGAAAAATTATCACATTACTATTGCTTGCATTAATTGTTGGTTGTGAGCCAACTGATATAAAGAAGTCTTGGTATGAGGATCATATTAAGCGTACAGAAACTGTAAGGTGTCATGAAATAATTGATGGTGATGAGTTTATTGTGGCGTATGATTTTAGTGAAAAGGTAAAGGTAGGGTATAGATTAGATGTTACAAGTGAAAGCTCTTACCCACTAGTTTATTTGATTTCATGGAGATTTATGAATGATAAAGGAGAGCATATAGGAGTTAATAAAGGTCCCGATTCAATATATAAAAAATCAAAAATAGATGATAAAAGAATTTATTCTGAAGAAATATTATACGAATATATACACAAACCAGATAATAAAAAAATATCTATTTATATAAACTTAGTAAAAAAGAATAATTTTAATGAAATACAAGAATATAGAAATAGTGATGAAGAAATAAAATTATTGAAAATATGTGAGCTATAAAATAACAATTATAAAATTAAAGGTGTAATTAAATAATTAAAGGTGCCGGAGAATTAAAGGTGCCGGAGTGAGTTAATTTTGTACAGTTAATATTATTAGTTGAAGAATAAAAAAGGGGACAGATTTATTTAAATGGCCTGCTCAATTTTGAGTGGGCTTATTTATATTTCTGAATGTTTTTAATGATAAGTTGTTGCGACATGAAATATGAGTGATTACACGGAAAAAGATATACCATTAACCAAGCTTGATCTGGATCTTGATAATTCTCGTTACTCATGGAATCTTGAATCCCAGCGAGAAATTATTGAATGGATGACCAGTGGTGTTAAAAATATTGGCGATAAAATATTTTTACTGGCTAAAGATATTGCTGTGCATGGTCTGAATCCATCAGAAAGGGTAATGGTTGTTCCTGATGAGGATGACGAAAAAAAATATATAGTGCTTGAAGGCAATCGTCGAGTTACCGCTTTGAAGTTACTTAACAACCCAGATACTGCTCCGCTCCAGTGGAAAAACAAGTATTCACAGCTTGTCTCAAAATCAGGTTATCAGGCGTTTAAAAATATTCCTTGTGTCATTATTGAAGATGAGGAAGTCGCTTTTCATTTTATGGAAGTTAAGCATTTGGGGGAGTCTGGTGGTGTAGGCACGGTTACCTGGGGTGCTGAAGAAAAAGCCCGTCACCAAAAAAGACAGAACAAAAAATCTCGGGAACATAAGGCTCTGACCTTACTTGATCATGTTAGGGAAAGTGAATATTACAATCAAAAATCAAAAGACAATGCAGGGCCAGGCTTTCCAATTACAACTCTGGATCGTTTATTAGGTGATAAAGATTTTAGAGAATCGATTGGTTTTACGCTGGATAGTGAAGGCGGCCTGGCATTTAATCTTGATCCCAAAGAAGTCGCTAAAGCTGTTTCAAAAATAATCAATGATTTTGGAAGTAGCGGTGATAAGACAGTAAGAGATATTATTAATAAATCGGAACGCGAAACATATCGTGATGAATTTACGAGTAAGAATACGCCGAATACTAAAAAAGCATTAAAAGATGTTGTGCCTGTTGGTGAAAACGTAAAGCCAGGTAACCGTCCGAATAAAAGGAGTGGGAAAAAGAATACTGGAAAATTCCAATACGCTAACCCAAAAGATCGAAAGAAGTTGATTATGAGCGGTATTTCTATGCCGATTAATCCTTCAAAACATAATAGACCAAGAAGAGTATATGAGGAGCTAAGACAGCTTCCTTTACAAACGGCGAGCCATACTTATCCAAATGCAATTGCTTTATTAATACGCACATTTTTAGAAATGAGTGTTGATGCTTTTATTAAAAATAAAAAAATAAAACATCCAAGTCCAACAGGCTGGAAAGATATATCTTTAACTGAAAGAGCAAAAGTTGTAACTCATTATATTAAAGATAACGACCTATTAAATAGTGATGAAATCAAGGTTATTACTAAGGTTCTTGGTAGTTCAAAAAAGTTAGCCAATCCAAATACGTTAAATGATTATGTTCATAATATAAAACAAGTTGTTAGTCCTAAAGACCTTATTGATATCTGGGATACATATGTCGATTTTCTATCATGTATCTGGATGAATATAAAATAGCCGAGCTATGGCCAGCAATCTTATCTTTTGCTAGAATCAGTTAAAACTCGTGTAGGAATGTATCAATGGCACAATATTACACCCCCTTAAGATATCCGGGTGGTAAAGCAAAATTAACTGATTATCTTAAAGATACCTTTGAACGTAACAATCTTACAGATGGTCATTATGTGGAGCCCTATGCGGGTGGGGCAGGTGTGGCTCTTTCGCTATTAATGACAGAGTACGCATCCCATATACATCTCAATGACCTTAATCTTCCGCTCTATGCTTTTTGGCACAGTGTGCTGTATGAAACAGAAGACCTATGCAGAAGGATTAAAAACTGTCGTGTAACGGTTAATGTCTGGAAGCGGCAACGAAAAATAGTAGATAACCCGGAAGACTACAGTTTATTGGAGCTGGGTTTTGCCTTGTTCTTTCTTAATCGAACGAATCGATCAGGCATTATTAGTGGCGGTATCATTGGCGGTAAAGATCAAACAGGTGAATGGAAAATAGATGCCCGCTTTAATAAAGATGCTTTAATCGAACGAATTGAAAGAGTGGCTGATTACGAGCACCGTATTAGTATTTATAATTTAGATGCAATAGACGTTATAAAACACGTTATCCCTCAACTGCCCAGGAAATCACTTATTTATCTTGACCCTCCTTATTACGTTAAAGGTCAACGTTTATACGATAATCACTACCAGCATGAAGATCATGAGCAAATTGCTCAATTAGTACAGGAAAAAATAAAACGTCCCTGGTTAGTCTCGTATGACAAAGCAAAAGAAATCCAGAAACTTTATAAACAACGTAGGCAATGTATTTACTCATTAAATTACAGTGCTTATAACACATGTCAGGGTTCTGAAGTGATGATTTACAGTGATGATCTATTATTGCCAAGGCGTAATAACCCTGGGTTGAAATTGGTGTCATAAACTGATTTTATTTAGTAGAGGAAAGTAACGAGTTCAGGTCTTTTTATTTTGTATTGTAAGTTTTTATCTAACAAAACTTCCCCAGTTCTTTTTTAATATTATCCAGCCCACTGTTGTATGTCTCATCAAACCGATCCACGGTCAAGACCAGCTCTTTCATCTCTGGTGAGAGCCATCCTAGTGCTTCTAATATATCCTGATGCTGTTGCTGTAAATCCCGCCAGTACCAAATAGGTTCATGATGAAAAATTCTGTTTCTCAGGTTGCGGATTTTATTAAAGCGTTGAGATAAATTTTGTCGAGTACGGATAGATTTTGGCATATGTGGGAAGGTGGTTTTAATGATTTTATGCCATAGTACCTGTTCATAACGACGATCAAATAAGCTGGTCCAAAAGCCAAAAGTCAGTTCTGCAATAATACGGCCTGGGTCGAGTGATTTTCGTTTTCGTTGCAATGTGTCTTTCGCTTTAGCTAATGTATTGATGTTGTAGTGGTAATGAATAACGGCCGTATCATTGAACCAGTCATCTTTTTTGAAGTGATTACGGGCTGCATCATAAATAGCATTACGCAAAGTAATTTCCAGTGCTTGCAATACCGGATATAAACTCTCACTCAATGCCATGTTCCAGGCATAGTGGCTGAATAGATTTAATTGGCCATTGTCTGTGACTCTGTTTTGATAAGCCGTTAGGCGTTCATGTGATAAAGCCTTAAATAGTTGTGTTGCAAAATCCGATTGCATTTAAAATATAAACCTCTGTTTGCAATTTAGAGTGTGTGATCTCTATTTGCATTTTAAATATGAGGCTCTATTTTGCATTAAGAGCGTGAAAACGCCACTTGCATTTAGAATATGAACCCCCTAATATAAAGATACAGTCCCCGGCCACTTCCTCTCCTGATGCGAATCAGTGATGAACCCGGGGTTTTTTATGCCCGTCTATTTTTTAGCGGCTTGCTGTCGTTGCAGTGACTGCTTAGCCTGGTGTTTTAATATCAAGCCTTCCAGCACGCCCTGTGCAATCTGCTTATCTTCGTCATCAAATTGAGTGATGGCCTCAAATTGAAGCTTTAAAGTCTCTTCTGGCCCACGTTCTTCTTCATCAAATAGTAGCGAGTCAGCACTGATGCTGAGTGCTATAGCGATCTTTTTCAATACATCTAAAGAGGGTTGAGACTGCCCCAGCTCGTAGCGCTTAACCTGAGTAACGTGAATGCCCACGGCATCCGCCATCACTTGCTGTGTAAATCCCTTATCTCTTCGTAAGGTTATGAGTCGTTCTGGAAGTGCCATTAGTAAAGCCCATGTGGTGATAACTCCCATAATGATAATCCCCGTATTTTGTTGGCTACCGAAATAGTAGCATAATAGATTTTAAAATAGTATCCTATCGGCTACTTGACAGGGTTCTGAGGAAATACCGATATGGCACACATACCAGATGATGAAATTACCCGTATTAAACAGGTTGTCTCTTTAACTCGGTTAGTAGAAGTCAGAGGCATCGATCTTAAACGGCACGGACAACATGACCTGGTCGGTCATTGCCCGTTCCATGACGATAAAACCCCATCCCTGATTATTACCCCATCTGAAAATCTCTATCACTGCCTGGGCTGCGGAGCAGGGGGCAGCGTCATCGACTGGGTGATGAAAACTGAAGGCGTGAGCTTCCGACATGCCTTTGAGTTATTACAAAAAGATGTTTCTTCTTTAGCCGCTAATCCCCAGAACAATCAACCTATCGTTAAAAATGCTACGACTCGAAAGCTCGCCTCCCCACTATCCGAAAACGCCGATGAACAAACCGTTTTGCAGGAAGTGATGGCTTTTTACCACGCCACATTTAAACAAAATATCGAAGCCCAGGATTATTTAAAACAACGAGGCTTAGATGATGTTGAACTCATTGATCATTTTAAACTGGGCTACGCCAATCGAACCCTGGGTTTACATCTACCAAAAAAGAATAGAGTAGCCGGTGCTAAACAACGTATCTTATTGCAGGCCATCGGTATCTATCGAGATAGTGGCCACGAACATTTTAATGGTTCGTTAGTGATCCCCGTCATCAACGATAATAAAATAACCGAAGTCTATGGCCGTAAACTCCGTGATGATTTACGCAAAGGCACGGCCAAACATTGTTATTTACCTGGCTCACATCAAGGTGTATTTAATCGTGACGGCTTAATCCATGATGAAATCATTCTATGTGAATCTCTCATAGATGCGCTGACCTTCTGGCGCTGGGGATTTAAACAGGTGACATGCAGTTATGGCATCAACGGTTTTACCGATGAACTCTTATAATGTTTTATCGATAAAAAAATAAAACGAGTACTCATCGCTTATGACCGAGATCAGTCTGGTAACGATGCTGCCGTTAAACTAGCAAAGCGGCTAAATAAAAATAATATCGATGCTTATCGAATCCTGTTCCCTAAAAATATGGATGCTAACGAATACGCACTACAGGTTACACCCGCACAAAAAAGTTTAGCCTTAGTAATACGACAGGCCGAACCCATAGGTGAGATTATAAATAATCCAGTTAATCCTTTAGCCGCCGGTATTGCCGAATCAGAATTAGACACAAAAGCCAGCCCCATAGCCGAAGACAATACCCCAAACGTTAAACCACCTACAATACCAACTGAGTGTAAAAATAACGGCGAAGTACACATCACATTAAGCAAAAGACATTACCGCATTAAAGGCTTCGACCCCTTACACAGCACCACACAACTAAAAATAAATCTAATGGTGACTAAGTCTGAAAACTTCCACATGGATAAACTGGATCTGTATAGCAGCAAACAACGCCAGGTATTTATTAATCAAGCCAGTGTGGAATGTGGCACGGCTCCTGAAATAATAAAAACAGATTTAGGTAAAGTGCTGTTACAACTGGAAGCCCTACAACAGGAAGAAAATAACAAAGATAAAAGCGATACGCTTAAAACACTCAGCAAAGAAGACCGAGGCGAAGCCTTATCTTTATTAACTGATCCCGACCTATTAAACCACATATTAAATGATTTTAAATCAGCCGGAGTCGTCGGAGAAGAAACCAATAAACTAGTCGGTTATCTCGCCTGTGTATCAAGGTTATTAGATAGACCTCTGGCCGTGATGGTACAGAGTAGCTCAGCTGCCGGTAAATCTTCGCTTATGGATGCGATATTAAATCTAATGCCAGAAGATGAACGAACGCAATACAGCGCTATGACCGGACAAAGTTTATTTTATATGGGCGAGAGTGATCTTAAGCATAAAATACTCGCGATCACTGAAGAAGAGGGCGCACATAATGCGGCCTACGCATTAAAACTATTACAAAGCGAAGGCGAGGTCACCATCGCCTCAACCGGAAAAGATGAAAACACCGGTGAGATGGTGACAAGAGAATACAGAGTAGAAGGCCCGGTCATGTTATTTATGACCACCACCGCTATCGATATAGACGAAGAACTCTTAAACCGATGTTTAGTCTTAAGCGTCAATGAAACCCGTGAACAAACCAAAGCCATCCACCAGGCACAACGTAAAAGTAGAACACTGGAAGGCCTGCAAAACAAACTAAAAAAAGAGCAGATTACAAAGTTACATCGTGATGCACAACAATGTCTAAGACCGCTGTCCGTGATTAACCCCTATGCCGATCAACTCACCTTCCTCGACGATAAAACCAGAACCAGACGCGACCATGAAAAGTATTTAACCCTGATCGACAGCATAGCTTTACTGCATCAGCATCAACGAGATATTAAAACGGTAGAACATAACGGCAAGGTTATTGAATACATCGAAGTAAAAATATCTGACATCAGTGCAGCAAACAAACTCGCCCACGATGTATTAGGTAAAACCCTGGACGAACTGCCACCTCAAACCCGAAAACTATTAAAGCTTATACAGCAGCTAGTAAAACAGGAATGCAAACAAAATAGTCTTGAACAAAAGGATGTTCGCTTTAGTCGCAAAGTAATCCGAGAACACACAGGCTGGGGCAACACACAAATAAAAGTTCACTGCAGGCGATTAGAAGATATGGAATATTTACTCACTCACAGAGGCGGACGAGGGCAGTCGTTCGAGTATGAACTGTTATACAGTATGGACAAGCTGCAGGATAAAACTCTCATGGGGCTGATCGAAACCGATCAATTAATAAACAAATTAAATAAAAAATGTGACTACGACAAAAAGAAGTCGGGGGTAAAAGTAAACAAGTCGGGGTCAAGTCGGCCCCAGGTCGGTGGGGTGTCGGGGCCAAGTCGGGGCAGTGAAAACAGCCTTCAGCCCAATGATGATAAGGCTTGCAGCGAAGCCGATCCAGAAAAATCTGAAAATGAACAAGCGGCTAAAAAAATAAACACGTCGTACCGTAGTGACACTGTTTATCCTTTAGCCGCTAAAGCCGAGTGTTAACATGGTCAGGCGCAAACACAAGGTGTGTTACCGTCCGACACAAATCCCCATAGAACACACAGGCTTCTATCCCTATCTTTTAAAACACAATGACATGATGTTGTTACGTGGATACAGTCAATCCACGCTGCAACGACGAGACAGCGATGTAAGGCGTTTTATCGGATGGTGCGACGATAGGGGCCTGGATCACCCCAATCAAATCACCAAGCCGATCCTGGAGCGATACCAGCGATATTTATTTTATTATCGCCAGGAACACAATGACAAACCTTTAACCCCAACGACTCAGAATCATTACCTAACCAGCATCAAACAGTTTTTTAAATGGCTGACCCAACAAAACTATTTACTCTATAACCCAGCCAGTGAATTACAGATTATAAAACCCACGCCCAGTTTACCGTCTGTATTAAGTGTGGATGAAGTGGAATCATTAATGCAACAACCGGATACTGATACGGATGAAGGCATACGAGATAGATCGATATTAGAATTATTTTACAGCACTGGCATAAGACGTAATGAATTATGCAATCTAAAGTTACAACACATCTCAATCAGTCAGAAAACGTTATATGTGCATCAAGGAAAAGGAAACAAGAATAGATTACTCCCCGTTGGAGAACGTGCTTTATACTGGCTGGATTATTATTTAAATAATGTTCGAGTTAAATTACTCACAGACATAAAACAGGATGTTTTATTTTTAACGGATTACGGCGGCAGGTTTGGAAATGGTAATCTGGGCAATAAAGTAAAACGATTTATGAAACGAGCCGGAATAAATGTAACCGGAAGTTGTCACTTGCTGCGACATGCGATGGCCACTCACATGCTTGAGAATGGTGCGGACTTACGTTTTATCCAGATGATGTTGGGACACACCAATTTAAATACGACACAGATTTATACACACGTATCGATCCGACAGTTACAACAAGTGCATCATGCAACGCATCCAGCAAAATTAGAACTGGATAGAGAAGGGTAGTGTCTTGAGCAACACCTGTTTTAAAAAGCAAAACAAGTGCCGCCTTTATTTTTACTCTGGTAGCCAATCACATCGTTTAAAAAACAAACGAAGTGATTAACCAGATAAGCACCCCCAACCCCCAGGGGGGCTTTAGTCGGCCAAGTAACATAACAGGGGTTATGCCTAATTAAAAAGCTAACTAGGCATAACCAATGTTATGTATAAATGGCCGGTCACAAAAAGCAAAGCGTTCCATAAGGTCAAACCTTTTTACTCAGCAGC
>Ga0316209_1000484_pt1 | contig 68885 bp, 58 predicted proteins | sample 6monopyrite_MG_FD_204945 | JGI IMG/M metagenome (GOLD analysis project Ga0316209, IMG submission 204945) | Microbial mat bacterial communities from mineral coupon in-situ incubated in ocean water Damariscotta River, Maine, United States -... | ecosystem: Environmental > Aquatic > Marine >... | reverse complement strand
CGACGTTTTAGTGCGTCATTTACTGTGTTTGTATTTTGTTTATTTATGTTACCGACAAACGTATTTAAATAACCTAAAGGTAAATCATAAAAACCAATCACCGACAGGTACTCGGTTATTTTTTTATTGCTATCTATACGTAACGGGAACCCGCCAGTTATATTTTTTAAACTATCTTGCAGTTCATCTTCACCGGGGCCTTGCTTCACATATTTATCCAGCTCAATGCGAATAATTTTTAATGCTTCATCTACCTGATCATTACGTGTTTGCAAGCCAATCTGAAATGGCCCTGCCTGATGCATAGGTGAAAAATAACTATACGTGCTATAGGCCAAACCGCGCTTTTCACGTACCTCTTCCATTAAACGTGAACCAAATCCGCTGCCGCCAAAAGCATGATTTGCAAGATACAATGAAAAGTAATCTGCATCACCCCGAGCCACACCAACTTGCCCCATCATCACTGTACTTTGCACCGATGGAAAATCAATATGAATTGTTTTAGCTTGTTTTAGTGGCAACACTTCTGGCAACTCTTTGGCTGCACTCCCCACTGGCAGTTGGGTAAATAAATTATCAACCAGCTCTTCGGCTTCAGCTCTAGTCAACTGACCTACAATACTAACTATCGCATTATTTGCCACATAATATTTTTTATAAAAATTATAAAGGTGCTGTAAATTTAATTTCTGTAAACTTTCTTCAGTACCTGAACTCGGCGACGCATAGGGATGATCACCATACATTTCAGCAAAAAAACGATCGGACGCAATTGAATTCGGCGATTGTTTTTTAGCCTTTACGGAAATTTTAAGCCTCTCTAATTCTCGTTGAAACGCCGTTTCAGGAAAATCTGGTTTGATTAAAATATTCTGTAAGTTTTTTAATGCGGGGCGCAAATATTTATCATCGCGCAGACTACGCAAGCTCAACCACGCCATATCCTTAAGTGAGCCATTACCAAACTGCGCACCAACTGCTTCAAATTTTTCTGCTAAAATCTGTGCACTATCCCCAGCAGCACCTTCAGCCAACAAACCATTTGTCATCAGCGCAGTGCCGGGGATTTTTTCATCACGCGCACTCCCCGCATCAAACACAATTCGCAGATCAACCATGGGGATATCATTAGATGGCACAAAGTAAACCTTTGCACCTTTACTTGTTTTCCAATGCTGTATATCGGGAGATGCCGAAACGTTTGTAACTGTTATTAAAAACAAACCGAATAGTGCAATTGCCTGTACAAAATCTTTCATTAAATTAATGCCCATGACGACCTCCTGAAGCTTTGGACTTAGGTCGTTTATTTGTATCTATTGCTTGCGGATCAAGCACTGCGACGGTTAGTCGATCATCCTGCAAATATTTTTTTGCAACCGCTTGAACTTGTTCTGCCGTCACCTGATTTAACTTTTCAAGATATTCGTCTTTCCTCTGCCAACCCAGGCCAACAGTTTCTAATGTGCCGAGTTGCATTGCCTGATAAAAAACAGAATCTTTCTCATAAACTGATGATGCCATCACCTGCGCTTTCACGCGTTCCATTTCATTTTTTGAGGGAGCATTATTTTGAATGCGTTCTATTTGTTTTTTAATTGCCTGTTCAAGCTCAGTCACATCATGTCCAGCTCTTGGTGATCCATCAAATAAGAACAAAGTTTGCTGACGTGCATATGGATCATATCCCGCTCCGACTGATGTGGCGATTTCAGATTTTCTAATTAACTGCTGACTTAGTCGACTACTGTTACCTCCATCCAAAATACCCGCGAGCACCTCTAGCGCATAAATTTCCGCTATATTATCTGCATTTTTTAAAACTGGAACCTTATACCCCATAATCAAGTACGGCACTTTTGCAGGTGCTTGAACCGAAATTCTACGCTCACCCATTTGTTCAACTTCTTTGCGCGGTTTCGGCGGTTCAATAACGGAGGGATTCAATACGCCAAAATATTTTTTAGCCCATGCATATACTTGCTGAGGATCGACATCACCTGCCACAACCAGGGTTGCATTATTGGGCGCATACCAGGTTGCATACCAGCTGCTTAAATCTTTTAGCTGCATATTATCTAAATCATTCATCCAGCCAATAATAGGTTGCTGGTAACTAGAATTGATAAATGCCGCGGCATTGAATCGTTCATAGGTTAATGATGTTGGCTTATCATCGGTACGTGTACGACGCTCTTCTTTAATAACCTCAATTTCTTTTTTAAACTCTGAGTCATTGAGTTGCAAATTACGCATACGATCCGCTTCATGTTTCAAGCAGAGCTCAAGACGATCACTGGAAATGCGCTGAAAATATGCCGTGTAGTCTTTCCCTGTAAATGCATTTTCACTACCACCATTAGCCGCAATAATGTCTGAAAACTCACCGGGTTTTAGATTTTTAGTGCCTTTAAACATCATATGTTCAAGCGCATGCGACACGCCTGTCACACCCGGGTACTCGTAAGAACCACCTACTTTGTACCAAACCTGTGACACAGCCACGGGTGAACGATGATCTGGCTGCACGAGAATTTTCATACCATTATCCAGCATAAAGGTGTGCACTCCGGAATTACTAATCGACTGAGCCTTCTCTGGCTTGGTTGATTGAAACTGACAACCCATGAATATTACGGAGGTACCAGCTAACATAGCCAACACTCTAACTTTCTTTACTAATCTCATTCACACGCCCTAAATAAAAATTCTTTGCTTAACCAGTGACCGTCAGGCTTAACCTGAGTTCAACAGAATGATAGGATAAGCACCTTCCGATATACAAGCACCATAATAATTATGTTTGGTTTTTTACGCCGCAAGAAAAAAGATGCAGAGCAAACCCCTGCTGACGTTACAGAACTCACTACGGAATCGACAGACACCACCAATGAAACAACCGTTGTTGACGATTCTGTAACTAACGAAGCTGACATTAGCCCTGGCGCTGCTCCAGCACAAGCACCTGATGCTGAAGAAAAAGCCAAAGCCGATATACCACAAGCAGAAACTCCAGCCGAATTACCTACTGAAGCCCAAGCAGAACCGGAAGTTGAGCCTGGCAAAAAAGGCATGTTCGGGCGACTTCGTGATCGTTTAAGCAAAACCCGAGCTAGTCTTACCGACGGCATGGCAGATTTGGTGCTCGGCAAAAAGACAATTGACGACGAATTATTAGAAGAACTGGAAACCCGCTTACTTAGCGCTGATGTGGGAATTGAAGCCACCACACGTATTATTTCTGATCTAACCAAACGGATTTCACGCAAAGAACTTAACGACCCCGAGGCACTCTTTAATGCCTTATGTGAAGACATGGTTGAGATTTTAAAACCTGTAGACCAGCCACTTCAAATTGATAGCAGCAAATCACCCTTTGTCATTTTAGTGATTGGTATTAATGGAGCGGGGAAAACCACCACCATTGGAAAGCTAGCTAAGCGCTTTCAGAATCAGGGTAAATCTGTGATGCTCGCCGCAGGTGACACCTTCCGCGCTGCCGCTGTTGAACAACTACAAACCTGGGGTGAGCGTAATGATATCCCCGTTGTTGCTCAAGGTACCGGTGCTGATTCAGCCTCGGTTATTTTTGATTCTATCGAATCTGCTAAAGCGAAGAATATTGATATTGTGATTGCCGACACCGCAGGGCGCTTACATACGCAGTCCAACTTAATGGATGAATTAATTAAAATTAAGCGCGTTATGGGCAAGCAAGATAACAGCGCGCCCCATGAAACGTTATTGGTAATGGATGCCGGCTTTGGTCAGAACGGCCTGATTCAGGCGCAACAGTTTAATGAATCGATGGGCTTAAGCGGTCTTGTTCTAACCAAGCTTGATGGCACAGCCAAGGGTGGTATTTTGTTCGCTATTGCCGAAAAGCTGGCGACACCTATTCGCTTCATTGGCGTCGGAGAGAGCATTGATGACTTACAGGAATTTCATGCCAGCGAATTTGTAGATGCCTTATTAGACAAACAATAAGCGCCTATAATTTAAATGTGAATTCAGTTCTTTTACCTGTATAGAACTTAGGGCAATATAACCAACCTATGATTCGATTTGATAATGTAAGTAAACGCTACCCCGGTGGTCACGAGGCTTTAAGCAACGTGAGCTTTCATTTACCCCGAGGTGAAATGGCCTATCTCACCGGCCACTCAGGCGCAGGAAAAAGTACATTACTCAAGCTTATCGCGCTAATTGAACGCCCTAGCCGGGGCAACTTATTATTAGATGGCGTAAATTTAAGCAGCGTCAGCAACAATAAAATCCCCTATATTCGCCGCAATATCGGTATTATTTTTCAAAATCACCACCTACTTTATGACCGAAGCGTTTTTGATAACGTTGCTTTGCCATTAATTATTGCCGGCTTCCAACATAGGGAAATTGGCAAACGTGTACGCGCCGCGCTTGACCAGGTTGGCCTACTAAACAAGGAAAAAGCCCAACCCATCACTCTGTCTGGCGGTGAACAGCAGCGCGTCGGCATCGCCCGAGCGATTGTACACAAACCCAGTTTACTGCTTGCCGATGAGCCTACGGGTAATTTAGACCCTGAACTTTCTCGTGAGATTATGGAATTGTTTGCGCGCTTTAATCAGGTGGGCGTTAGCGTATTGATAGCGAGCCATGACTTAGACTTGATCAGGCAAATGGGAAATCCAGTAATCAGCTTAAACAAGGGCACTCTAGAACATAACGGCCTACAAACTACTCGCGAGACCGAGCATGCCTAGAGCCGATGTGAACCACCTTGCCAAGGGCAGCCCCATTCAGGCATGGGCAGTCAATCATGCTCGTACGCTAATTGCCAGCCTTGGCACATTAACGCGCCAGCCCGCCTCTTCATTGATGACTATTGCCGTTATAGCTATCGCACTTTCGCTGCCCTCCGGTTTACTGGTGCTACTTAATAACGCAAGCCAGATAAGCGTAGACCTGGATAACAACGCGCAGATTTCTGTTTTCCTGAAAGCCAGCACCAGTGAGAAGCAAGCCAAAAACTTAGTGAGAAAATTACGCCTCTACGAAGACATTGAACAAGTTACGATGATTAACAAAGACAAGGCATTGCTGGAGTTCAGTAAAATCTCCGGTTTTGGCGATGCCATTGAGGCACTCGATAGCAACCCACTGCCCCATGTCATTACCGTACAACCTAAGGTCGACCCAACACGCCCTGATAGAATTCAACATCTGCTAAAGCAACTTAATAAACTAAAACAGGTGGAACTGGCTCAGCTTGATTTGCAATGGGTAAAGCGACTATTTGCCATGCTAGAAATTGCGCAACGTGGAATCTGGGTAATAGCCAGCCTGTTAGGTGTTGCTGTACTGCTTGTGGTGGGTAACACCATTCGCCTGGACATACAAAACCGCCGAGAAGAGATTGAAGTTACTAAATTAATTGGCGGCACCGATGCCTTTATTCGTCGTCCATTTTTGTACACTGGTTTGTGGTATGGCATTGGCGGTGGGCTATGCGCATGGCTGCTTACAACGATTTCCATTGGCTTACTAGACGATTCCGTTGCACAGCTAGCCTCCCTTTACAACAGTGGATTTACGCTTGATGGCCTGAGTTTTACAGAAACCATCAATCTGATTGGCTTTAGCTGTTTTCTTGGGCTGGGCGGCTCATGGATTGCCGTTGGCCGACATTTAAGTGAAATAGAGCCTAGCTAATAACAAATAAGCGACCATACTTTAAGCAATTCTTTTTCAATGGACTGATACCTCTCTATGCCTTCAGACAAACAACGTGTTTTACTAATAGATCATTCCGGTACGAGTTTGGCGATTATCAGTAAATTAATTGCTAAACACATCCCCGCAGCACGCGTAGATGCCGCGATGACTTCAGATGAAGCTATGCGCTTATTAAAAGACAATAAATACGCACTAATTACCACATCAAGAAACTTACCTGATATTGATTGCCACAAACTCGTCGACACCATTCGCCAGGACCTGGGCATAAAATCCACGCCTTTAATTGTTATTTCTGGCGAAAAAATGGGTATTTTCGAAGAACAAATGACCTGCAGCCTTGTAAATGGCTACTTCGACAAAAAATTAGGCCAGCAAAAGCTAGTTGATTACATTGGCTCTTTCATCCATATAGATCCGCCAAAAGCCAAAACCACGGGCAATATATTATATGTAGAAGATAGCCCGACGGTTGCTCTTGCTATCAAAAACATGCTCAGCAAGCACGATTACAACTACTTACACGCCAAGGACGCTGAGCAGGCACTGCAATATATTCAAACCTCCTTCTCTAAAGACCATGTTCAACCATTTGATCTTATATTAACTGACATTCAACTAGAGGGTCATATGAGTGGGCGTGATCTAATTCGAGAAATACGCCATGGACTAGGGCTGGGACTGGAACACTTGCCAATATTAGTAACTACCTCAAGCAATTTTGACGCTGACCCTGAGGGCTTAAACCGTATTATTTCTGCCGGTGCAAATGATATAATCGAAAAACCAGTTAAGGAAGCAATGTTAATTGCACGCCTCAACAACCTGTTAATGCTAAGGCAACAGTATTTACAGCTAAATCACCCTGATAATGCCATATCAATTAACCAATAAACCGTATAAACACCAGGTTTTAGCACCACTATCTTCACATTAGTATGAACTTATATAGCGATTAGCACTCTAACAAAAAGAGTGCTAATATCAGGCCGAATATAGTGGAGTTGAAATGCAAAACGAACTAGTACGCGCATCAAATCATTTACCCTTAGCCAGTGGCAGCCTGGATCAATATATCCAGAACGCACAGACTATGCCCATGCTTACATTAGAAGAAGAGCGCGAATACGCGCGCCGTCTAATTGAGCATGGTGATCTGGAAGCCGCACAACAGCTTGTTATGTCACACCTACGCTTCGTAATTCGTATTGCTCGAGGCTATCAGGGCTACGGACTACCTTTAGCCGACCTGATTCAGGAAGGCAACGTTGGCCTGATGAAGGCCGTAAAGCGCTTTGATACCGATCACAACGTACGCCTGGTTTCATTTGCCGTGCACTGGATCCGCGCGGAAATTCATGAGTACGTACTGAAAAACTGGCGCATTGTGAAAGTCGCAACCACCAAAGCACAACGTAAATTATTCTTTAATCTTCGCAGCTCAAAAAAACGTTTGGGCTGGTTTAGTAAAGAAGAAGTCGAAGGCGTTGCAAAAGACTTAGGGGTAAAACCAGAAACTGTTCTAGAAATGGAATCTCGTTTAAGCAACTACGACATGGCCTTTGATGCAACATCGGATGACGACGATGACGCAATGGTTTCACCATCAACCTATCTTGCTAGTGCAACTAACGACCCTGCGCAACAATTAGAGTCGGATGACTGGAAAGATCAACGCACTCAGGCATTAACTGAATCCTTATCGGGTTTAGATGATCGTAGTCGCGACATCTTAATGTCACGCTGGATGGACGAAGAAAACAAAGCAACATTACATGAACTGGCTGCAAAGTATGGCATCTCTGCTGAACGCGTACGCCAGTTAGAAAAAAATGCCATGAAGAAAATGCGCGCCGTGCTTGAAGCTTAATTTAAAAATATATTAAGTGTAATAGCTAAAACTTAATGTGATACACAAAAAGACTCTTAAACATTAACTTTAATCTTAAATATAATCACGTAGGCCGGATCAAGCAAAGCGGATCCGGCTTTTTTGACTCCGCCTTGCTTGATCCACCTTAACCTGGATTGCCCCCATGTATTTTCTGCAACGTCAACAGAACCAGCTTAAAGCAATAATTGCTGAGCACCTTTTTATTTTTCAATAAATAATATTTTAACTACTTCTTTATCTGCTCAATTGAAATTGAAAATTCCAACTGTTCTATTTTCTTTTGTCGCTGTTGCGTTTTCCACGCGTGACCATACAACACTTCATAACTTGCCGGCACAAGCCCATTAGCTCGATAACTTTCATAACTTTCAATAACCCGCCTTAATTTACCCGGCGTAACCAAACCTTGCTCTGTTGACCTGGTTTGATTTTTTAATGTGGTATTTGCACCAATCGCTTTCAAATCTGCCATTACGGAGACTGCATCTTTATAAGTCAGCGTCATCATGTCCATATCCATTACCGGCTCAGCTAATCCCACTTGAATTAACTCATCCCCTAAGTCATGCATGTCTGTAAAATCATTTACATGAGCATGATTATCCACTGTGGCCCAACTACTCTTTAATTCCATTAATGTATCCGGCCCAAACGTGGTGAACATTAATAAACCATTGGGTTTTAATATGCGTTTAAATTCTGCAAAAACTTTTTTGTAATCACACCATTGCAACATTAAACTGGAAAACACCAGATCAACCGATTCATCCTGCAACGGAATATCTTCAGCATCTGCACAAATTAACTTCGGCTTTCTTAACAAACCACCTTTCGTCTTTGTTTGCCTTAGCATTTCAGGCGACAAATCTAGAGACAATACTTTAGATTTTTTATATTTTTTTAGCAGCCCCTGCGTACCCAAACCCGTACCACAGCCCACGTCTAAAACCACATCTGGTTTTAAATTCGTTAGATCTAATCGCTGCAACAATTCCTCACACACATTGCGTTGCAACACAGCGGAAGATTCATAACGCATTGCTTTGGCATCAAAATGTCTTTGAATGCGATGTTTTTCTGAAACTGAATTTTTTTCCACTAGAGTATTATTTCTTTTATTTAATTACGTGTTAAAACTTTAGAGTTAATAAACTCAACTAATTGCAATACAAATTCATCTGCATGGGATAAAAAAGGCGCATGCCCTGCCTTACTATAAATTTTCACGTCTGCTTGTCCCATTATTTGTTGCAAAGCATTTGCCAACTTTGCATTTACCAGGCCATCTTGCTCGCCTAACGCCCAACAAACGGGCTGAGAAACATTTGCCAGTTGATTACGTAAGTCTGCCTGTTTTAATACATCCAAACCCGCATCTAAACTAGCCTCATTCGGCTGCGCTTGCTGTAATATAGTTTCACGCAAATTTCGTAAAATAATTCGACCTGAATCAGACCCCTTCACCTGCAGTGAAAGGAAGCGACGGATTGTACCTGAAAAATCACTCTTCAGTGATTCTGCAAACTGTTCGAATACGTACGCATCCACACCATAAGACCAATCATTCTGAGTGACAAAGCAGGGATTACTACTCACTAACATTAGGGCATCAACACTTGCTGGTTTTTCTATCGCCACTTCTACACAGGGTAAACCGCCTAATGACCAACCAATCAAAACTAATAGCTGATTAGTTTTTTTCAATCTCTGACAATGCTTCGCCACATCATCCGTTAAAGCCTGCAAATTACCGAATGACTCTTTATAGCGCTCGCCATGCCCCGGCAAATCGATGAACTCCGCATCAATCCAATTGGGCAACTTATCCAATAAGGGCTGCCAAACCATATGATTCATACCCCAGCCATGCACAAACACACAATTAACACGCGGTTGTTTATCACTCATAGGTATTCACCATAGAAACATTTTCGTGGTAAATTGCGCGCTCTGTTTATTACTATCACCGGACTCTTCTGTGGAACTACTTCAACAGCCTATTATACTGATTATTGGCTTTGCACTGTGCGGCTATTTGCTGGGCTCAGTTTCAACAGCCATAATTACCTGCAAATTAATGGGCCTTGCAGATCCTCGAACAACCGGTTCAAACAACCCCGGCGCAACAAATGTACTCCGCGCTGGCGGCAAAAAAGCGGCAGCGATAACCCTGATAGGCGACATGCTAAAGGGGTTACTTCCAGTACTCATCGCTGTACTGCTTGAAATGCCGAATGAAGTTATTGCCGCTACTGGACTCGCCGCATTTTTAGGACACTTATATCCTTTGTATTACGCTTTTAAAGGCGGCAAAGGCGTAGCAACCATTTTAGGCGTACTACTCGGCACACACTGGCTATTAGGAACAGGCACCATTGGCATTTGGTTAGGTATGGCAGCAGTATTTCGCTATTCTTCACTTTCTGCACTGGTCGCAGCTAGCGGGTCTCCAGTGCTTGCCTGGTACATTGTCCAGTCACCCGTGATCACTGCTAGTGTTTCCATAATGGCAGCCCTATTAGTATGGCGTCACCGCAGTAATATCAAAAAACTGCTGTCCGGTGAAGAAGATAAAATTGGCAGCAAGAAAAAAGTTTAATATTTCAGCGTTAGATTCTTACTATAAAAGCTAAATTGCTTCTAGCTCACTCATCGGCCAACGCGCTCGTGTACTAATTTGTAGCGGCTCGGTTTGCCCTGCAAGCAGCCTCAGGCAACCGACATAAGCGATCATTGCGCCATTATCCGTACAAAATTCAATCCTCGGGTAGTACAACTCACCGCCCTCTTTCTCCATCATGGTTTGCAACGCCTCTCGCAAGCGTAAGTTCGCACCAACACCACCCGCAATCACCAATGTTTTTGCCGACACCTGCTGAACAGCCCGTCGACATTTAATTTTTAAGGTATCAACCACAGCTTCTTCAAAGGCCCGACAGATATTCGCCCTGGTTTGCTCACTATCGTTACCTTTTTCAACTTCTTTCTGCCATGTATTACGCGTTGATGTTTTCAATCCACTAAAACTAAATTCCAAGCCGGGTCGATCGACCATTGGACGTGGAAACTTATAAACACCTGATTTCCCTTGTTCAGCCAACTTAGCCAGCACCGGACCACCAGGGTAACCCAAACCTAATAACTTAGCTGTTTTATCGAATGCCTCACCCGCCGCATCATCCAGACTTTCACCCAATAGCTCGTATTGCCCTACACCTTTTACCTCGGCCAATAAGGTATGCCCGCCAGAAACCAGCAAGGCAACAAAGGGAAATTGTGGCGCAGAATCTTCCAGCATAGGTGCCAATAAATGCCCTTCCATATGATGTACCGCTACAGCCGGCACACCTAATGCCATGGCCATTGCACGCCCGGTTGATGCACCCACCATCAACGCGCCAATTAAACCCGGGCCAGCGGTGTACGCTATTCCATCCAATTCAGATTTTTTTACCCCTGCCTTCTTTAATACCTTTTCTGCCAGCGGCAACAGGTAACGCACATGGTCACGTGAAGCCAGTTCTGGCACTACGCCGCCATATTCACCGTGTAGCGCTATTTGCGTATGTAGCACATGTGCCAATAAGCCCTTTTCAGAGTCATACACTGCCAGGCCTGTTTCGTCACAGGAGGTTTCAATACCTAATACAATCATCTTAATTCACTTAATCTTTATATTTATTTTGGTAATCATTAAAAAACTGGTATAATCCCGCGGTTCCACGGTACGCCTTTTGGCTGTATGCCGTTAAATAGATTTTATTATATATATTTTAGAGTGAGAGTTCTGAATGCCACAAGTTAAAGTTAAAGACAACGAGCCATTTGACGTTGCTCTTCGCCGTTTTAAACGTTCATGCGAAAAAGCAGGCGTTTTAACAGAAATTCGTCGTCGCGAATGTTATGAAAAGCCCACAACTGAGCGTAAGCGTAAAGCAGCTGCAGCTGTTAAGCGTAACTTAAAGAAATTATTTAAAGAGCGCGAGCGTTTAACTCGCAACCCACATCGCCGCCGATAATCGCGTCGAGAGATCTCTATGAGTCTTAAGCAAAGCTTAACTGATGCGATGAAAACTGCCATGAAAGGTGGTGATAAACCACGTTTAGGCGTAGTTCGCTTAGTGCTCGCTGCCATCAAACAGATTGAAGTTGATGAGCGCGTAGAGCTAGATGATGATCGTGTACTCGCTGTACTTGATAAAATGGTCAAGCAACGCCGTGAATCGATTAGTCAGTACACAGATGCTGGCCGGACTGATTTAGCCGAGCAGGAAGAGTACGAAATTTCGATACTTAAAGACTTTTTGCCCGAAGCGCTTAGCGACAATGAGATTGATCAAATGATTAGCAAAGCGGTTAAAGATACCGGTGCTGCCTCTATAAAAGATATGGGTAAGGTCATGGGTATTCTTAAGCCTCAGATGCAAGGGCGCGCGGATATGGGTGCTGTTAGCGGAAAAATAAAAGCCCAGCTTAACGCCTAAGTTTTTCACGTTTTAAAACTATCCTATACCTGCATTCGTTATTTCAAATATTCTTGCCACGCCTTGCTGCCAGCAATATTTGTAAATACCCTCTGAATACTGCAAACAAACAATAAAACAGCCTCACATGACAGAATTAAAAAACGACCGTTTTCTTCGTGCCCTGCTAAAGCAGCCGGTAGACCGTACACCGATCTGGATTATGCGCCAGGCAGGTCGTTATTTACCTGAGTATCGCGCGACTCGAGCTAAAGCCGGCGACTTCATGAGCTTGTGCATGAACCCTGACCTGGCTTGCGAAGTAACGCTACAGCCTCTTAAACGCTTTGATTTAGATGCGGCTATTCTGTTTTCAGATATTTTGACTATCCCTGATGCAATGGGTTTAGGTCTTTACTTCGAAGAAGGTGAAGGCCCACGCTTTAAAAACCCTGTTCGTACTCCTGCCGACATAAAAAACCTGCCGGTACCAGATCCTGAAGGCGAACTAAGATATGTGATGGATGCGGTTCGTACAATTCGCCGTGAATTAGATGGCAGCGTTCCCCTGATTGGATTTTCAGGCAGCCCCTGGACATTAGCCACTTACATGATTGAAGGTGGTAGCAGCAAAACGTTTAGCAAATCTAAAACTATGTTGTTTGATCAACCTGCTCTTGCGCATCAGTTATTAGAAAAAATTACCGAGTCAGTCACCAGCTACCTAAATGCACAGGTTGCCGCAGGCGCACAGGCACTGATGATTTTTGATACATGGGGCGGAAGCCTTAATCCAGAAATGTATAAAATGTTTTCCCTGGATTACATGCATAAAATCGTTTCCAACCTGACCCGCGAAGCCGACGGTAGACAGGTACCGGTTATTTTATTCACCAAAGGTGGTGGACAATGGCTCAACCAGATGGCCGATACTGGTTGTGATGGACTGGCACTGGATTGGACCATGAATATCGCACAGGCTCGCAAGCAAGTTGGTGATCGTGTAGCCCTGCAAGGCAATATGGACCCCAACACCCTTTATGCTTCACCAGAAACTATTCGCAATGAAGCAGCAAAAATTCTCAAAGATTTTGGCCAGGGCAGCGGACATGTATTTAACCTGGGGCACGGTATCACACCGGACATTAACCCTGATCACGTAAAAGTTTTGGTTGATTCAGTGCATGAATTAAGTGAGCAATACCACAAATAGTAGCACTTCTTAAAAATTGGAAGTCATATAGAAAGCGCTTTTTAGCGCTTTCTTGCTTTATAAAACAAAATAATCACTCTGCTTTTTGACCTCACTGCAATTCCTTGTCAGAATGACCACAAAAGATATCTCCCACGCTTTACACATTTAAGAGCAAGACCAAAGGAATTATTCTGCATGATTAAGAAATGTTTGTACCCCGTTGCCGGCTATGGCACGCGTTTTTTGCCCGCTACCAAATCTATCCCCAAGGAAATGCTCCCCGTAGTTGATAAGCCGCTCATTCACTATGCGGTTGAAGAAGCAATGAATGCGGGCATGGTGGACAATGCATTTGTAACCGGCCGCGGCAAACATTCTATAGCTGATCACTTTGACATTAGCTACGAAGTTGAAACTGAAATTTCCGGCACAGGGAAAGAAGCGAAACTTGCAGAAATTCGTAACTTGCAAGATAACTGCACTTTTACCTTCACCCCTCAAAAGCACATGAAGGGACTAGGCCATGCCGTACTTGCCGGAAAAAACATGATTGGCGATGAGGCATTTGGTGTGGTTTTAGCGGATGATTTGTGTATTACAGAGCCCGGCGAAGACAGCGTAATGAAACAAATGGTTGCCCTGTATAAGCAATTTCGCTGCTCAATTATTGCCATTGAAGAAGTGCCCAAAGAAAATATTAGCAGCTATGGCGTGATAGCCGGCGAGATGATTAACGATAATATTTATCGCGTTAGTGACATGGTAGAAAAACCGCCTGCAGATAAAGCACCTAGTAACCTTGCGGTGATTGGGCGTTATATTTTAACCCCCGATATTTTTGATATTTTGGAAAACACCAAACCCGGTGCCAATGGTGAAATTCAACTAACCGATGCTATAAAGGAGCAGGCTAAAAATGGTTGTGTAATGGCCTATAAATTTAAAGGTCGTCGCTTTGATTGCGGTAGCGTTGAAGGATTTGTTGAAGCGACCAACTATTGTTTTGAGAATATTTTCAAAAAGAAATAATCTAAATTATCAATAAAAAAAGCCCGGGTAATTTCTCATCACCCGGGCATTTTTACGCTAGTTCTTTTTCAGTGTTAATTCTTAAAACTGCTCATAAATAGGTAACTCATCCGTTGTGCCAGGATTATTTGTCGCCTCTGAATCACCATAAATATCAGTTATTACATCAATACTCTGGCCTGTTACTAAGGTATCAATTGCCCCCGCTTGCGCTGCATTGTTATCTTTTAATTCCCAAACAAAACTAAAGATACTGGTAAATGCAGATGTGTTTTTTTGTTCATTAATAAGCACGTTATACAGAGGCGTAAAATCACCGGCAAATGTCGTTACCGAAAAATCATACAACAACTCATGTACCGAGCACTCACTAAACCAGCCGGGATTTACACAAACATCTATATCCATATCAAAGTCGAACCCGGACAATTGACCCACACCACTGGAATCACGATAGACTGGATCAGCACTAACAATACCCGCATAAGCATTACCGAAGCCTTCACCAAAAGCTAAACGCATATCCAGAGTATCATTTATATTATGTGCTCCACCGATTGAATCTGTACGTGATAACTTATCTTCAAAGTAATGCGCCCACTCATGAATAATCACATGCTTATCATATTCATCGGTATCACTATCTTCATCACCCAGTATATAAATTTCGCCTGTAGCGGGGTCATAATGAGATGTAGATATTTGACCTAAAGCCTTATCACCACCCACTGCCGCATTCAATGTACTCCAGTTGATATTTAAAGCTGGAAACACAGCATTCCCATCAACGGCTAATACGGTTTGAAAGGAATCATACACACTGTCCAGAATTGCAAAGGGCGCCGCAACTCTGGGACCAGTATAGGCCGCACCACCCCAACCTGAAAGCGCTGTAAAATCATTAGCCGTTACATCGACAGCCGAATTAAAAGGCGTCGTATCCATAACATATAAAGCACCGCCACTGGTGTTATCAACCACCTTAAAATTCCAGGTACCTGGTGCCGTAGCATCTAATAACTGAGCTTTAACTCGCACATAATTATCTACACTATTAGATGCCTTTAATGAGTAAGCTCCACTCGCATCTGTAACGCCCGAATCATAAACAAAACCCTCTGCACCACAAATAACCTCGACTACCGCTCCTTTTATAGGCGAAGAGGCAACACTCGCATAATCAAGACCACTGGTACCGGCATTATGCGGCACCCTCTCATAGCTTACGGTACCCGATACATTAATTTCACTCACCGCACTGCAAGAAGAAGGACCGGACTTAGCCACCACACTACTACCTGCTGCTTTTTCAACAGCCGCACCCGGCTTAGCAAACCCACCACCATAAGCAATACTTACGTCATAACAGGCTGTACTTACCGGCGCAGCATTCGTTGCGTAATAAACCTCTTTTAATTCGAGTACATAGTCACCAGCCGTAACCCCGGTAATCATTGTTTGCGAGGTGGATGTATCAGCGGTTTCCTGCGCCACTAACACGCCTTGCTTATACAGATACAAATCGGGGTTTGCGGTACTCGCCGAAATCGTACCTGAAGTCTGGTTTGCCTGAATAGTAATCGCTTGTGTTTGAGTAGCAGTAAATCGCCAAAAACGACTAACACCAAGCTTGTTAGCTATGCCATTTTCATTCGTTGTACAGACTACATTACTTGCAAAAACATTGGTCGGCGTCACCCCTGTAGATAGTACGGCAAAGCCGGGGTTAGACCCTGAAACACCAATTGGCGTTACTTCAAATTGAATTAACTCGCCCACATCTTCAAGTGCCACAGTATAATTTGTTGTAGTTGCACCTGAAATTGCCAGCCCATTTCTTAACCAGCGGAAGGTCGACGTACCCTGAGCATCTTCCGCATCACTATATACATAGCTAGCTGAAAGCATCTGGCCTACTGTAGCTGTACCTGTTACTACGATGGTATTTGCCACTGGCAACTCATTAATACTGACAGCAGATGAAATAACCGCGAGCCCGGGTGATAGACCTGACAAAGCAACAGGTGTCACTTCAAAGGTGATATCTGTACCTGCATCAGCTGCAACCAGCGTATAGGTAACCGAGGTTTCACCGCTTATTTCAACTCCATCGCGCAACCATCGAAAGCCCGACAACCCCTGGGCATCACCATCAAAATCACTGTAGCTATAGTTACCGGTAAGAACTTCTCCAACATTCAGTACCCCGGTAATGTTAGGCGGACTGCTAACTGGCACAACATTAATAATGCTCACATCTGCCGATACCGCCGTAATGCCTGGAGAGGTGCCACCAGATGCCTTGGGTAACACCTCAAAGCGAATCACTGCACCTGAGTCAGCTGTTGTAACTGTGTATGGTGAGTTTGTAGTACCACTACTAATAATAGTGACAGTACCTCCTTCATCGCGTAGCCAACTATAAATCGATGCACCTTGTGTATCGCCTTCGGCATCAGTATAACCATCACTTCCTGTGAGCACGCTGCCCACCACTGCAGCCCCCGCCGGTGATACCGAAATAGTAGGACTCGCCACAGGCACAGCATTCAAACTAATTCCCGCCGACACTACCGCTAAGCCAGGGGTATTTCCTACTGAACTAGCTGGTGTAACCTCAAGGCGGACAACCTCACCCAACTCCGCAGCTTGCACGGTATAATTTTGGGAAACTTGACCTGAAATAGCACTATCATCCGCCCGTAACCAACGAAAAGTTGATGTATCCGGATTACTTTCAAGATCAGAATAATCATAGCTTCCTGTTAGTACGAAACCGTCACCGGCAAAACCAGCAGTAGCGCCCGAGACAGTTACGTTACTGACGACTGGCTCTTCATTCACAACGGTAACGAATGTAGTAGATACCGAAGGAAGTCCTTCTACGGTTCCAGAGCGGGCAATCGGTGTAACCTCAAGCGTCAACCGTGAGTTATTAACATCATCAGCACCTAGCGTGTACGTTTGTTCTGTTGCACCCGTAATAGCGACACCACCACGGTACCATTGGTAAATACTGCCAGAGACTCTTTCCAGGTCACCTTCAAGGTCTACAAATGGATAATCACCTGTTAACACATCACCATATGAAGCTAAAAGAACTGGGTTTGAGAGGTTATTTAAAAAACGAATATCGGCAGATGCGACCGTCGGTGCTTCGTTAAGTATTTGCAAGCCATCTGAGGTAACCGCGACACCCGGGCTCACCCCGGTCAAACTTTTAGGAATTACTTCAAATTTAATCTCCGTGCCCACATCAACCAACTGCAGCAGATAAGTAGATAAAGTTTCACCAAAAATTTCTACACCATTACGCAACCAACGAAAGGTTGATGCCCCTGCATCCAGATCACCTTCGACATCTGAATAGGTATAGGCACCCGAAAGAATCTGTCCGGTATACGGATTACCAGCCAGGGTAACAGGCGATGCCGTCGGAGCATTATTAGGCACCGACACCGCAGCAGAAAGCACAACTGCTCCAGGACTAGTGCCACTGTTACTAAATGGCGTCACCTCAAAACGAATTACACTTCCCACATCCGCAGCAACTAAGGTATAGCTAGTCACCGTAACACCTGCAATCGGGCTGCCATCACGCAACCAACGAAAAGCAGTAGGCCCTTCAATATCATTTTCAAAATCTGAATAAATATACGTACCGGTTAAGGTATCACCTAATTTAGCAACACCATTCGAATCTCCAGTAATAATCACTGAAGTTGCCAGCGGCGCATTATTGGTCGTAGTGATGGTAGGGGAAACTACCGGCGTACCTGCCGCGCCATTGGTACTAACTGGCGTTATTTCGAAGCTAACAGGCTCACCCACATCAGCCGCGGTAACCACATAGGTTGATGCAGTCTCTCCACTTATTTCCACGCCATCGCGTAGCCAGCGAATTGTTGTTACACCTTCTGTATCACCATCAGCATCACTGTAAACATAGTTAGAGACCAGGGTATCGCCCTCAACCAGAGCACCGGCATTATTATCAAAAACAATTAAATCACTGGCGACCGGCGGGTTATCATCCGCATTGGTAACTGATACAAGAATGTTTTGTTCAACAACAGATAAATCGTCATCTGCAGTAATAACTAACACATAGCTGTTACCACCGCCCGCAGCACCTGGCGTTTCATAGTCTGGCGCCGTGAGAAATGCTAAATCACCTGTCGAGGGATCAATAGAAAATGCCGCCTGATCATTACCACCTGTTATTGAATAAGCAATAGTGTCACCATCAGCATCCAAAACCTGAACAGTCACAACAGCCGTGGTATTTTCCACAACGGACACAACCGATGCACTGGTAAAAACCGGTAAATTGTTATCTGGAATAATCGCGTTGCCACCTGGTGCAGAGCCATCACATGACAGAAGAGTCATTGGGATCAAAAAAATGGGAATAATTTTATTGCGGAAAAGCTGAATCACTTAAGCTCTCCAGAATAATGCTTTAATAGCGACTAAAAAAATCAATTTACTGGCCTTCACTGTTTGATGAATTAACAGCCGTCCCGGGCATAGAAATAATAGCCGTACCCGTTGAATCAATACTTACACCGTCTAATGACTTACTAGAAACCGCCGGTGCATCGCCTATGGCGAGGGGCATAATGATATTTCGCACCTGGCTTTTTCCGGCATTAATCAGCGTCGCTGTAATATAAATTCTATAGCGAGCAGCATTGCTGGCCGCCACATCAAAACTAATTTTGGATAGTTGATTTTTTGGCATCACACCAAAATTATATTGCGCCTGCAAAGTAGCCGATTGCAGCCCCGAGCCTAAGCGAATATTTAAGAGTAAGTCATCAACATCAACTGTATTACTTAAACTAATTTCTACATTGAATGGCTGAGCGCTAAATCCACTCGCAGACGGATTGGTAATTCGATACTGTATATCCACCGGTGCATGCGGCTTCCCATAGACAACATCCACTGCAGACTTACTCGCATGAACTGGACGCACAGTATCGAGCCCGCTGAGCAAAAAAACTGAGAGCGCCATAAAAGCACCAATCATTTGATTCATTAACATAAAATCTCATTCATTTATTAACTGTAGCACTTACTTAAACAACACCAACGCTGAACTACAGATTACATGTTCTCTTATACTATCGGCCAAGCCAGTACAATCTATAGCCATTTTTGACAACCCGCAGCGATAACACGACAAACGCCTAATCACTTGATATACAATGCTTAAGCACCTCTACAAAGCCTTAATACGATGCCATATTATTCAAAATAAAGACTAATTTACTAATTTTTCGACCAAACCTGCCGTTATCCTATATATGTCTATAAATATGAAAACATCACTTAAGCTGCTTCTCCCTCTGTGCTTTGCCTCCCCATTACATGCAGGATACTTCGAAGACAATTATCTTTTTGGTGCGAGTTACATTCAACAGTTTGCAGACCTAAAAGCAGAAAGGGGTAGCGCATCAGAAACAGGTAATGGCGTTGCTGTATATCTGGACACATACATTAAACACCAGTATCGCATTAAGAGCACTTTGGGATACATTTACTACGAAGGCTTTGATGTCACTGAGATGGTCTTTTCGGCGGATTACCTGTTTCCAATAAGGGACAGTTTTAGTGCATTTGCGGGTGTTGGCCTCGGTGTTGCCAGCCAGAAATACAAGGATGCCACATTAGGAGATGCCGCCAGCGACTCGGTGTACGGTACTCAGATTGGCATCATTAAATACATAAATAACTCTCACCTGCTTGAACTGGGAATTCGACAACGCAATACCGGCATACAGACGGTTGTTGACAGCATTCCTGTCAGTACCGTTAGGCTAAAGAGTCTGAATGAGGTCTATCTCAGTGTACTCTTTATGTTTTAAGCTCATAAACCAGGCAAGAATAAGTTTAGAGAAGACGATGAAAACACACCACACAATAAACTTGGGCATACTTGCTATTAGCCTATGCTATTTATCACCCGGTTTTTCTGTCGCTGCTTCAGCACAGTTAGCAGAAAACGACTCTGCCCCGGCCATACATAAAGATCAGCGCATTCCCTGGATAAAACCTGTAATTCCCCTTATCTCTACACTTAGATCCAACAGATCAATTGCACCTCCAAAACCACAACCAACAAATATAGAAATAGAGGAGCAAATCTACAAACAGGCATTTGCCGTACTTAAAAATGCCCAATACCAACGCGCCATTACACTTTACCAATCCTTTATAGACACTTACCCAAACAGCAAATACATCGCTGGTAGTTACTTATGGATGGCTGAGGCCCGTTTTTTGTCGCAAGATTACCAGAGAGCACTGGAAGCCTATGGGCATGTAATGATTTATTTCCCAAAGAGCCTGGAAGCCGAACAGGCAACACTGAAATCTGCGCTTACTTTCTATGAAATGGGTAATTGGCCGAGGGCACAAAAGGCTTTTAAGCATGCTGCTACGAGCTATCCACGCACCATCACTGCTCAAAAAGCGCAAAGACATTTGAAATCAATGAAAAAGAACGGCCTATTAGCGCAAAATTAAAAAACATGATTTTCGGCGATAAAGATGGCTCTTAGCCAAAAGACGACTTGAAACGTCTAAACCCCAATTAAAATGGGTATTTCCAAGTCTATATTACCTATTCCTTATCTTTTTTTTAGGCTGAGTTTCCTGTAAAATACCCGACCCCTTGTCCGTCGCCCAGACGTTTATGGGCCATTTCCGGAAAGACAATTTTTTCAAGCACTCGACTATTTCCAATGAAACCGAGTGTTAAGAGGCAGGTATGAGCGAAAACAACAACATCTTCAATCAGTACACACGACCTAATAAGCACGGTTTATATGACCCTGCCAATGAAACGGAAAACTGTGGCGTAGGCTTTGTTGCTCATATTAAAGGCAAACCAAGCCATCAAATCGTAGAGGATGCTGATCATATCCTGCGCCGCATGGTGCACCGTGGTGCATGTGGCTGTGAAGCCAATACCGGTGATGGTGCAGGTATTATGACCAGCCTGCCTTACGAATTTTTAACTCGCGTAGCTAAGGAAGACCTCGCCGCAGATTTGCCAGCGATTGGTAGTTACGCCGCAGGTAACGTATTTTTACCCGTAAACGAAACTGAACGGGCAAACTGTAAAAAGCTTGTTAATGAATTAATTGAAAAGTCAGGTCAGAAATTAATTGGCTGGCGTGAACTTCCGGTCGACCCAATTAAAGCCGACATCGGCCCAACTGCTCGTGCTGCAATGCCGCATATGGAGCAACTTTTTGTTGCCGCCGCTGACGGCTTATCAACGGATGATTTCGAGCGTGCACTTTATATTTTCCGTAAAGACGCTGGCCACACAATCCGTGGCAATGAAAGCATTACACAACGCGAAATGTTTTATTTTTGCTCTTTATCTACAAAAGTAATTGTTTACAAGGGCATGCTAAATCCCGATCAGATGATGCCGTTTTATCTCGATTTAAATGCCAAAGATTTCACCGCGCATCTGGCAATGGTTCACTCGCGCTTTTCCACCAATACATTCCCATCATGGGATCGTGCGCAACCAAAACGCTTCATGAGCCACAACGGTGAAATCAATACGCGTTTAGGTAATGCTAACTGGATGAGTGCCCGTGAAGGCACAGCAGAGAGTAATTTATTTGGCGAAGACATTAAACGCGTTTTGCCTGTTATCGAACCAGATGTTTCTGATTCTGGCAGCTTCGATAACGTTTTAGAATTTTTATTAATGGGTGGCCGTAGCTTACAGGAAGCGGTCATGATGATGGTGCCCGAAGCGTGGCAAAACGACAGCAGTATGTCGGAAGAAAAACGCGCTTTCTATGAATACCAATCTGCATTAATGGAACCGTGGGATGGCCCGGCGTCTATTGTATTTACCGATGGTCGCTACATTGGCGCAACGCTAGATAGAAATGGTTTACGCCCAAGTCGTTATTACTTAACACACGATGACCGTGTTGTTATGGCATCAGAAGTGGGAGTATTACCAATTGATGCAGACAACGTAAAACTAAAAGGTCGTTTACAGCCAGGCAAAATGTTCCTTATCGATTTCGATAAAGGCCGGATGATTCCTGATGAAGAATTAAAGCACGAGTTTGCTGCGAAGCAACCCTATCATCAGTGGTTATCAAATCAGCGAATTGCATTATCACAATTAGAGCCGGGAAAAGAACCGCACGGTTTTGACCCGGATACTTTATTGGCACGTATGCGTGCATTTGGCTTCACATCTGAAACCATGCAGTTCATGTTATTACCTCTCGTTAAACAAGGTCGTGACCCTGTAGGCTCTATGGGCAACGACGCAGCGTTAGCCTGTATGTCTGATAAATCTCGCATGATTTATGACTACTTCAAACAATTGTTTGCACAGGTAACTAACCCGGCTATCGACTCGATTCGTGAAGAAGTCGTTATGTCTTTACAGTGTTACATAGGCCCTGAAAAGAATTTATTAGATTCAAGTGAAGAACACGCGCATCGTTTATTAATGCCGCACCCAATTATTACCAATGAAGAACTGGCTGCGCTTAAGCACATGGACTTCCGTGGCTGGACAACAAAAACAATAGACATTACTTACGACAAGTCTGAAGGCGACACTGGTTTAACAAGCGCCTTAGATCGTATTTGTGATGAAGCGACACAAGCCATTAATGACGGTCACAGCCTGGTAATTTTATCTGATCGAAACATTAGCGCAGAACGTGTTCCGGTTAGCGCATTATTAGCAGCTGGCTCTGTTCACCAGCATTTAGTTAAAACACATATGCGCACACGTATAGGCTTGATTTTAGAATCGGGTGAAGCGCGCGAAGTACATCATCACTGTTTATTAACCGGTTACGGTATTGATGCTATTAACCCATACCTGGCTTTCGAAGCTTTATGGGACGCACAGCGCAAAGGTTTATTTGAAGGCAGCGCACACGACAGCGATGAAAAAATTGTTGAAGGTTACCGTAAGTCAGTGGGCAAAGGCATGTTTAAAGTCTTTGCTAAAATGGGTATCTCTACATTGCAGTCTTATAAAGGCGGACAAATTTTTGAAGCGGTTGGTTTGGCCGAAGATGTTATTGCGCGCTGCTTTGAAGGCACTGCAAGTCGTATCCAGGGCGTGAACTTAACTGTATTGGCAGAAGAAGCAATGCGTCGCCATGCGCTCGGTTACGCTGCAAAAGAATCTACAGTTAGCGTACTACCAAACCAGGGTGATATGCATTGGCGTGCAAGTGGCGACAAGCATATGTGGAACCCGCTAAGTATTTCTAGCTTGCAGCAAGCTGCACGCACGGGCAACCAAAGCGCTTACGACAACTTTTCCAAACTGGCTAACGAAGACACAAAAAAATGTACGCTACGTGGCATGTTGGAATTCAAGAAAGGCATTAACCCTTCTATTGATATCAGCGAAGTTGAAGATGCTAAATCCATTGTTAAACGCTTTGCTACAGGTGCGATGAGCTTTGGTTCTATTTCACCTGAATCACATGAATCATTAGCCATTGCAATGAACCGCATGGGCGGCAAATCAAACACCGGTGAAGGCGGTGAAGACTCTGCACGATGGACGCCAGAAGCAAATGGTGATTCACGCCGCTCTGCAATTAAACAAATTGCATCAGGTCGTTTCGGTGTAACAATCAACTACCTGACGAATGCAGATGAATTACAAATAAAAGTTTCACAGGGCGCCAAACCAGGTGAAGGTGGTGAGTTACCTGGCACTAAAGTAGATGATTTAATTGCACGCTTACGCCACTCAACACCGGGTGTGGGCTTAATTAGTCCGCCACCACATCACGACATTTATTCAATCGAAGATTTAGCACAACTTATTCACGATTTGAAAAATGCGAATCGCGCTGCACGTATCTCAGTTAAGTTAGTTGCAGAAAACGGTGTTGGCACAATCGCATCCGGTGTAACAAAAGCACACGCAGATCATATTGTAATTGCAGGTCACGATGGTGGCACGGGTGCATCACCAATCACCTCTATCAAACATGCCGGTTTACCCTGGGAATTAGGCGTAGCCGAAACTCATCAGACATTGGTAATGAATGATTTACGTTCACGCGTTGTTATACAAACTGATGGCCAAATGAAAACAGGTCGCGATGTTGCAATGGCTGCTTTACTTGGTGCAGAAGAATATGGTTTTGCGACAGCGCCATTAATTACACTAGGCTGTGTAATGATGCGTAAGTGCCATTTAAATACCTGCCCGGTTGGTATCGCGACACAAGACAAAGAATTACGTAAGAAATTTAAAGGCAAACCAGAACACATTGTTAACTACCTGTTTATGGTAGCGGAAGATATGCGTTCAATCATGGCCGAATTGGGTTTCCGTACCATCAACGAAATGATTGGTCGTGTTGACTGCCTGGAGCAAGCGGGCGATGCTGAGCACTGGAAGCAAAGTGGTATTGACTTAAACATGCTATTAACGCCTGCTGAAAAACCTCATGCAAATGTAGAAGTTCATCAAACGATTAAGCAAGACCACGGTTTAGATGAAGCGCTAGATAACCAGTTAATTGAGCTATCTAAAGACGCATTAGAAAATGCTAGTACAGTTAATATCGACCTGCCGGTTATTAATATTAATCGCGTAGTCGGCACTATGTTGTCGAATGAAGTTGCGAAAAAATACGGCGAAGAAATGTTACCCGATGGAACAATTAACATTAAGTTAACCGGTTCTGCTGGGCAGTCATTAGGCGCTTTCTTAGCCAAAGGCATCACCATCGAAGTTGAAGGCGACTCTAACGACTACGTTGGCAAAGGTTTAAGTGGCGGCCGAGTAATTGTCGTTCCACCAAAGAACAGTACTTTTGTAGCTGAAGAAAATATCATTGCCGGTAACGTTTGTTTATACGGCGCGACTTCAGGTGAAGCTTACTTCCGCGGTATTGCCGCTGAACGTTTCTGCGTACGTAACTCAGGTGCGAGCGCCGTTGTTGAAGGTATTGGCGATCACGGCTGTGAATACATGACCGGTGGACGCATTGCAGTTCTTGGTTCAATTGGGCGTAACTTTGCTGCGGGTATGAGTGGTGGCGTTGCATACATTTGGGATCATGCGGGCGATTTAGCAACCAAGTGCAATATGGGCATGGTTGAATTAGAAACAATGTCTGCCGCTGAAGATATTGCCGAGCTTAAAACAATGATTGAAAACCATCTTAAGTACACAGGCTCTGCGGTTGCAGAGCGTATGCTAAGTGACTGGGACGGCACTTTAAGTCAGTTTGTAAAAGTAATGCCTACTGACTACAAACGTGTACTTGAAGAACAAAAGAAAAAAGCCAACGCTGCTTAAGTCCTTATTAAGACTATTTAAGAATATTGATTTAAAACATCGTATAAAAATTATGTGATGTTTATAAAAAAGGTTAGTTGAATACCATGGGTAAAGTTACAGGTTTTAAAGAGTTTACACGCGAGACCGCTCCTTATCGTGATGCGGGCGAGCGCCTGAAAGACTTCAAAGAAATTTATACCGAACACAACGATGCACGCTTAATCACTCAAGGCGCACGCTGCATGGACTGTGGTATTCCTTTCTGCCAATCTGAAACCGGCTGCCCGGTTGATAACCTGATTCCTGAATGGAATGACCTGGTTTATAATGGTCGCTGGGAAGATGCCAGTGCACGCCTACACTACACCAATAACTTCCCCGAGTTTACCGGCCGTGTTTGCCCAGCTCCTTGCGAAGGCGCATGTGTACTGGGTGTAATTGAACCCGCTGTAACCATTAAAAATATTGAATGCGCTATTGTGGATCGTGCATTTGCAGAAGGCTGGGTAAAAGCTGAAACACCTGAAACACGTACTGGTAAAAAAGTTGCGGTTGTTGGTTCTGGTCCTGCCGGTTTAGCGGCCGCACAAGAGTTAAATAAATCAGGCCATTCGGTTACTGTTTACGAACGTGCCGATCGTATTGGTGGATTGTTAATGTACGGCATTCCCAATATGAAACTGGAAAAAGCTTTAATCGATCGCCGTGTTGATTTAATGCGTGACGAAGGCGTTGAGTTTGTTACTAATGCAAATGTTGGTGAAAACATTGATGTTAAAGAATTAGTTAGCAATACCGATGCAATATTATTGGCAACGGGAGCAACCACACCACGTGATTTACCCGTTGAAGGCCGTGACTTAGAAGGCGTTCATTTCGCTATGGACTTCTTAACAGCAAATACTAAAAGCCTGTTAGATTCTAATTTGGAAGATGACAATTACATCTCTGCAAAAGACAAACACGTAGTAGTTATCGGCGGTGGCGACACAGGAACAGATTGTATCGGCACATCCTTACGTCATGGTTGTAAGTCGGTTGTTAATTTTGAATTAATGCCAACACCACCTGAAGCCCGTGCAGAAAATAATCCATGGCCAGCATGGCCACATATTTATCGTGTGGACTATGGTCATGAAGAGGCATCGCACGTACAAGGCGAAGACCCGCGTACTTACTGTGTTCTTTCAAAAGGTTTTACTGGTGCAGATGGTAAAGTAACCAGTGTCACTACTATCGAAGTAGAGTGGATGAGCGACGAAGAAACGGGGCAGTGGAAAATGCATGAAGTAGCTGGATCTGAAAAACAATGGGATGCAGATTTAGTATTATTAGCAATGGGTTTCTTAGGCCCCGAACATTATGTAAGCGATGCACTAAACATTGATTACGACTCTCGGTCAAACTATCAAGCCGATTACGGTAAGTATGCGACAAGCATTAAAGGTGTTTACGCTGCTGGCGATTGCCGCCGTGGACAGTCTTTGGTTGTTTGGGGCATTAACGAAGGTCGTCAGGCAGCGGATGAAATTGATTGTTTTTTGATGGAAAGCTAAATGCTTTGTCGTCTGGACGCTAAATAATCAATTAATAAAGCCGGTTTTAGTTTTATACTGAACCGGCTTTATTTTTTACACTAAAAAATAACTAGAGAAATAATCAACCTTATAAATATGGCCGGTCGCATTCCTCAACAATTTATTGATGACCTAGTCAACAGAGCAGATATTGTTGATGTGGTCGACTCTCGTGTCGCCTTAAAAAAACGTGGCAAAGAGTACATTGCATGCTGTCCTTTCCATAGTGAAAAATCACCTTCTTTTACGGTAAGCCAAAATAAGCAGTTCTATCACTGCTTCGGTTGCGGTGCACATGGCACGGCACTTAGCTTTGTTATGGAATATGAACGCCTTGATTTCGTAGATGCTATAGAAGCACTTGCCGCTGAATACCATATGGAAGTACCGCGCGAACAAGGGAATTTTGAGAGCAAGCAAGAAGATAAAAAACCGATCTATGACGTTCTAGAAAAAGCAGCCATTAGTTATGCCAGCGAATTAAAAAACTCACAACGAGCCATCGAATATTTAAAACAACGTGGACTCAGCGGTGAAATCGCTAAAACATTCCAAATGGGTTACGTACCGGACAGCTGGGATTTCATTTTGGCTCAGCATGGTAGTAATGATGAAACTAAAGCCGCCTGCTTAAAAGCCGGCCTTAGTATTGAAAAAAATCCACAGAAACACTACGACCGATTTCGTGACCGCATTATGTTTCCGATTCGTGATCGCCGTGGTCGCGTTATTGGCTTTGGTGGACGCATATTAGACAAGGGCGAACCCAAATATTTAAACTCGCCAGAAACACCTGTTTTCCATAAAGGTGAAGAACTTTATGGCCTGTATGAAGCTCGCCAATCTGTTAAAGACTTACAGCGAATCATTATTGTTGAAGGCTATATGGATGTGGTTGCTCTGGCACAGCATGGCATACCTTATGCGGTAGCCACCTTAGGCACCGCCACTTCGCGTGAACAAATATCAAAATTATTTCGCATTGTCCCTGAGTTAATCTTTTGTTATGACGGTGATGCTGCTGGCAAAAAAGCTGCATGGCGCGCACTGGAAAACTCATTGCCTGTATTGCGCGACGGCGTGCAAGCACGATTCCTGTTTTTACCTGATGGCGAAGACCCTGACACACTGGTAAGACAAGAAGGTCAGCAGGCATTTGAGCAACGCTTAGATCATGCAACGCCGTTATCTGATTTCATGTTGAATCATTTAGCTGAACCGCTCGACCTAACATCACCTGATGGCAAGGCGCGCTTATCTGAGCAGGCCAAGCCCTTGATTGGAAAAATTGCTGATGGTGTTTTCAAAGACTTATTATTGGGTCAACTTTCAGACATGATTGGCCTATCAAGCGCGACACTTCAGCAACATATGCCGCAAGCGCCACAGCAACAAGCCCATACGTATACAAGACAAGCAACACAAGCCTATATAACGCCTAAACATAAAATCAAAACACCACCTATCCGCCTGGCAATCGCCTTACTGCTACAATTTCCAGACACTGCAAAACACTGTGAAATCCCAGAGCCGCTGCTCACATCTCAAATGCCAGGTGTGCCTTTATTGGTACAGGTATATAACACCATCTTACAAACTAATGCCGACTCCACATCTGTACTGCTTGAGCGCTGGCGAGATACCAGCGATGAGACAATACTTAACAAGCTAGTTCAACTGGAAATTCCAGAATCAAACGAAGCCACACGACTCGCAGGATTTAATGACTCATTGAGCAATCTGCTAAAGAAACACCGCGACTCTCGCTTACAAGAGTTACTAGACAAAAGCGTTATAGCGCCGCTAAGTGATGGTGAAAAGGCTGAAATGAGCCAACTCTATCAAACTTAACCTATGCCAACCGTCGGCGCAGTATTAGCCATTTACAATATTTTGTTCTATAATTCATAACGCACTAAGGGGCGCTGCAGCAGAATCACTCTGTCAGGCTTGGTGTATCAATAGTTCAACCGCGCTCATTAATTAGTATGTTTCAAGCTAAACGATGAGCGTAGGTCAGTAGTAACAACGGCAAACTGTCGAAACACGATCTCCCTACCTATATAGTTTCTCGAATACATACAAGTATTTGCCAGTCAATTTGAACTCATCAATTGACGGCAAGAGGATAAATAGCTATGTCTAATAGTCACTTATTTACATCTGAATCAGTATCTGAAGGTCATCCCGATAAGGTTGCAGACCAAATTTCAGATGCAATTCTCGATGCCATATTCGAACAGGACCCCAAAGCACGTGTGGCTTGTGAAACGTTAATTAATACTGGCATGGTCGTTTTGTCAGGTGAAATCACAACCAGCGCCTGGGTTGATATGCAGGAAATCGTACGAAATACCGTACGCAACATAGGCTACACCAGCTCGGAAATGGGCTTTGATGCAGATTCATGTGCCGTTATTACCTCTATTGACAAACAATCACCCGATATTGCTATGGGCGTTGATGAAGAAGAAGGCCATGAGCAAGGCGCTGGTGACCAGGGATTAATGTTTGGTTACGCTTGTAATGAAACCGACGTATTAATGCCTGCTCCTATTACTTATGCTCATCAGTTAGTTAAACGTCAGGCTGAAGTTCGCAAGAACGGTACGCTTAGCTGGTTACGTCCAGATGCAAAAAGCCAGGTTACTTTCCGTTATGAGGATGGTAAACCAACAGCTATTGATGCAGTGGTTTTATCCACCCAGCATTCACCAGACATCAGCTTAGACGCATTACGTGAAGCGGTGATGGACGAAGTGATTAAGCCAGTACTTCCTGCAGACTTAATTAGTAAAGACACCAAATTTTTTATTAACCCAACGGGTAACTTTGTAATTGGTGGACCAGTTGGAGACTGTGGCTTAACCGGTCGTAAAATAATTGTTGATACTTACGGTGGCATGGCCCGTCACGGTGGTGGTGCATTCTCCGGTAAAGACCCTTCAAAGGTTGATCGTTCTGCTGCTTATGCCGGACGCTACGTTGCAAAAAATATTGTTGCTGCCGGGCTTGCTGAGAAATGCGAAATTCAGGTTTCATATGCTATTGGTGTTGCCGAACCTACTTCCATTTCAATTGAAACTTTTGGCACGGGCAAGATAGATGACAAGCGTATCGAAGAACTGGTACGTGAACATTTCGACCTTAAACCTAAAGGTTTAATTCAAATGCTAGATCTGCTTCGCCCTATTTATGGCATCACTGCGGCTTACGGACACTTTGGTCGCACTGAAGACAGCTTCACCTGGGAACGTACAGACAAGGCTGATGCACTAAGAGATGCAGCCGGCATTTAATAATTACATTAAGCGTGAAATTTAAAACGCATTAATTTATAGAATAATTTTAGGAAATAATACCATGTCAGAATTTACAGATTACAAAGTAGCCGATATGTCATTGGCCGATTGGGGTCGCAAAGAAATTGCAATTGCCGAAATTGAAATGCCGGGACTTATGGCACTACGTGAAGAGTACGCTGGTAAAAAACCATTAGAAGGCTGCCGAATTATGGGCAGTATTCACATGACTATTCAAACTGCTGTATTAATTGAAACATTGGTTGACCTTGGTGCAAGCGTGCGTTGGGTTTCATGTAATATATTTTCTACTCAAGATCACGCAGCTGCCGCTATTGCCGCTAAAAACATTCCAGTGTTCGCGTGGAAGGGTGAAACGATTGAAGAGTACTGGTGGTGTACTGAACAAGCACTAATGTGGCCTAATGGCGAACTACCAAACATGATACTGGATGATGGTGGCGATGCAACACTACTTGTTCATAAAGGTGTAGAATTTGAAAAGGCGGGTGCAATTCCTGCAACTAAAGATGACGACAACGAAGAATACAAAGCCATTCTTGATGTTCTACGCCGAACCATCAAACCAGGCGAAAGTGTTTGGGGCGAAATTGCGGACAGCGTAAAAGGCGTTACAGAAGAAACAACAACAGGTGTACATCGTTTATATGAAATGCAGGAAAAAGGTGAATTATTATTCCCTGCAATGAATGTAAATGATTCAGCCACCAAATCTAAATTTGATAACTTATACGGTTGTCGTGAATCTTTAATCGACAGTATCAAACGTGCAACTGACGTTATGATTGCCGGTAAGATTTGCATCGTATTAGGTTACGGCGATGTAGGTAAAGGCTGTGCTCAAGCATACAAAGGCATGGGTGCAACAGTTTGGGTAACGGAAGTCGACCCCATTTGTGCATTACAAGCAGCAATGGAAGGCTACCGTGTTGTTGACATGAATGAAGTTGCAAGCATGGGTGATATCTTTGTTACTACTACCGGTAATGTAAATGTAATTAATCACGACCATATGCAAGCGATGAAAAACGAAGCCATTGTTTGTAATATCGGACACTTCGATTCTGAAATCGATATCGCATCACTTGAAAATTACGAGTGGGATGAAATAAAACCACAAGTTGATCACGTTACTTTCCCTGATGGCAAGAAAATTATTATTCTTGCAAAAGGCCGCTTGGTTAACTTAGGTTGCGCAACTGGTCACCCAAGTTTTGTAATGTCCGCATCTTTTACTAACCAGGTAATGGCGCAAATTGAGTTCTTCACTAATGCGGATGCATACGAAAACAAAGTTTACATATTACCTAAACAATTAGATGAAAAAGTAGCTCGATTACACCTTAAGAAAATCGGTGTTCACCTTACTGAATTATCTAGAGAACAAGCAGACTACATTAATGTTTCTGTTGACGGCCCATACAAGCCAGATCACTACCGTTACTAATTTTTATTAGCTATATAGCGTTACTACTTCATACCACGAAGTAGTAACGCTTAATAAAACTGAAATACTAATTACCTAATTTAGAAGCATCAGATGAAAAGCCAAGAAAAACTTGAAAAACAATTTAGCTGTGAATTCTTTCCGCCTAAAACAGAAAAAGGCATGGAAAATCTTTTCGCTGCCGCTGAAAAGCTAACAAAAGAAATTAATCCTAAATTTTTTTCAGTCACCTTTGGTGCTGGTGGTTCAACCCGAGAAACAACATTCAATGCTGTTAATCAAATACAAAAACATACAGGCTGCGAAGTCGCTCCTCACTTGTCCTGTATTGGCTCAAGCAAGGAGCAGCTAAAAGAAATTTTAGATGAGTATAAACAGCAAGGCATTAAGCGTATTGTAACATTACGCGGTGACATGCCATCAGGTACAGTTTGTCACGGTGACTTTAATCACGCCAATGAGCTTGTCACTTTCATCAATGAAAATTATAAGCAGCATTTTCATATTGAAGTTGCAGCATATCCTGAAACACATCCACAGGCTGTATCAGCTGCAAAAGACTTACAGTACTTTGCAACCAAGGTTGAAGCAGGTGCAGACTCAGCTATTACACAATATTTTTATAATATTGATAGCTATTATTACTTTGTTGATGATTGCGAAAAAATGGGATTAGACATCCCTATTGTTCCTGGCATTATGCCAATTACTAACTTCAACAACCTTTCTCGTTTCTCAGAAATGTGTGGTGCAGACATACCACAATGGTTACGACGCAAGCTTGAATCATACGCAGACGATGTTGATTCAATAAAAGATTTTGGTGCTGATTTTGTTTCTGACATGAGTCAGAAATTATTAGATATGGGTGCTCCTGGATTACATTTTTATTCTATGAATCAATCAGAAGCAACATTACGTATCTGGAATAACATTAAGAAATAGCATAAAAGCAGCTATGAAAAACATTCGTATTTATCAAGCCGGCACTCTCGCAGAGGGTAAAGCTATCACACTTGATAAAGCTGCCAGCAATCATTTGCTCCGCGTATTACGTTTAAAAAACAATCAAATTTTCACTCTGTTTAACGGCGAAGGCGGTGAATTTTCTTGTCGTCTGGAAATATCAGGAAAATCGGCGATTACGCATGTCGACTCTTTTATTCAAACACACAATGAATCACCTCTTAACATCCACCTTTTTCAGGGTATATCTAAGGGTGAACGCATGGATTTTGCTATTCAGAAATCAGTTGAACTTGGTGTACATAGCATAACACCCGTTTTTTGCGCACGCACCGTGGTGAACTTAAAAGCTGACCGGCTCGATAAAAAACTTCAACATTGGCAATCTATTGCTATCAGCGCCTGCGAGCAGTCTGGCCGCAATGTAGTTCCTATGATTAACAAACCCTGCTCACTAGAAAATGCATTACAACTTAATTCTGATAGTTTGAAAATAATACTTGAGCCATCATCAAATTCTAGCTTAAAGAATATGGCTCCAAACAATAATTTATTTAGTCTTTATATTGGCCCGGAAGGAGGTTTTTCTAATGAAGAAATTATTCTGGCCAAACAAAATAACGTGCAAGGAGTGACATTGGGGCCAAGAATATTAAGAACTGAAACAGCTGCACTATCGGCGATTACTGCCATACAGTTACTCTGGGGGGATTTTGGATAAATATTTTTACGAACGCCTAATACGTCATTACATCTTTAACAATAGCTTCAAAATTTTCCATATTCATCACACTATATGTCTCTTCCGCAATCATCACTTTATCTTCTACTGCCGGGTGAGTAATGCCTTCTTTATTTGAAAGCATTTCTTCTTCCTTAACATTGATAACAGCTGGAGAGCCCTGAACCAAAATTGAAATAAAAGGTAATGACTTATCTTCGCCTACTGTAAATAGTACAGCGGCTTTTATGCTACCACTGGCCAGACTCGGCATTCTAATACCCCCCATTGCTTCAAATGATACCAATGGGACAGAATTACCTCGCCAATCCAGATAGCCTAACATCCAGGCAGGTTTGTTAGCTACATTGATTATATTTTTAATAGGGACAATTTCCGCCACTGCAGCATTTGGCAGTAGCAACTTATTCTCGTTAACACTCAATGATATACACTTGATTTGATTCTCTGACATTAGCCTATCAACTCATGAATATTTTTTATCAAATCATCTTCCTGATATGGTTTACCTAAATACTTATTCACACCTATAGCCATAGCTTTATCTTTATGCTTCGCTCCACTACGTGATGTAATCATAATTATTGGCAAATCTTTTAATCGCTCATCGTTACGTATATGCGTAGCTACTTCGTAACCATCCATTCTTGGCATCTCAATATCTAATAACATAACATCAGGTTTAATTTCTTGTAACTGAGCAACCGCATCTATGCCATCTTTAGCTGTAACAACCTTCATATTATGACGAGACAACATTCTCTCAGTAACTTTACGAATAGTAATTGAATCATCAACTACCATAACTATTTTTTCTCTTTCTTCTTCAACTTTAGCAACAAGCTGACTAGCTTCTTCTGCCGCTTCACTTTCTGAAATATGGAAAACCGCATCACCTAACACAAGTGAATTCATTTCAAGAATCAGTACGACTCGACCGTCACCTAGAATTGTGGCCCCTGAAATGCCACGTACTGTAGCTAGTTGTGCGCCAACAGGTTTAACAACTATCTCGCGCCTACCTATCAACTCATCCACATGCAATGCGACACTTTGGTCGCCTGCCCTTGCCAATAATACCGGGAATAATTGGCCTGATCGAGAGTAATCAGCTTGCTGCCCATGTAACAGATAACCCAGGTGCTTTAAGTCATATTCACTTCCGGCAAATTCATATGAACTCTCACCACTATCATAAAATTGCTGGAGTTCTGGGCCTGACACACGCACAACACCTTCAATACTATTAAGCGGTACAGCGTAAATTTCATCGCCAACATTAACTAATAAAGCATGATTAATAGCCAGTGTTAATGGCAAACGAATTGTAAAAGTCGTTCCCATTCCCTTAACTGTATCAATTTCCAGCACACCGCCAAGTAACTTAATTTCACTATCCACAACATCCATGCCGACACCACGACCTGATATTTGCGTTACTTTTTCTGCGGTACTAAAGCCTGGCTGCATAATATACTGCAACACATCACGGTCACTTAACTTACTATCTTCATCTAGTAATTTCTTTTCAATCGCTTTTTCACGAATAGCACTAGCATCTATGCCTCTGCCATCATCTTTAACAATAATAACAACTTCGCCACCTTCACGATCAACAGCAATATTGACGTGTCCAATTTCTTGTTTACCCGCTGCAATTCTGTCTTCCGGCTTTTCTATACCATGAGAAACTGCATTGCGTAACATATGCTCTAGCGGCGAAACTATTCTATCGAGTACAGTTCTATCAACTTCAGATGTCTCACCAATTATATCTAGCTCAACTTCTTTATTTAATTCTCGACCTGTTTGTCTAACTATTCGACGCAATCGTGAAGCAAGTCCACCAAAATGGACCATACGCGTACGCATAAGCCCTTCTTGTAATTCAGAACTTACTCGTGACTCTTGTAACAAAAGAGTTTCTGAATCTCGAACATCATCTGAAAGAAGGTCTTTTATACTTTGAATATCACCTACTGTTTCCTGCAAACTTCGCGATATTTGCTGCATAGTAGAAAAACGATCCATCTCTAATGGATCAAAATCAGCATCGTATTGATCTGTTTCTTTCTCGTAACGCGAAAGTATTTGCGCTTCTGTTTCAATAGAGAGCTGTCTTAACTGCTCTCGTAAACGTTCAACCGTTTGATTCATTTCTGACAAGTTGAAAGAAAAATTGGTTACTTGTTGCCCCATGCGAGCATGATAAACGCTTACCTCACTTGCATGGTTTACTAATTCATTTAATAAATCTGAACGAACTCGAACCTGTTCGTTAGCCATTGTATCTTTTGCCTGTACAGGTACCGACTCTTCTTTCTCTACTATTTTTTCAAGCACCAAACGGGAATGCGTGCCTTCTTCTGTCGCATTCACCTTAAGCGTATCTGATACATCCATTACGTCTTCAGCAACTGACGAAACTTCGACCTCATCATCGGTGATAATTTCTAAAACGTCTTCTTCGGCATCGTCAATAGCTAAATCTACAGATTCATCAACATCTTCCGGAATCTCAAAACCGAAATCATCTGATGATACAGCCTCGTCAACAAGACCTAATTCCAGCACATCCTCGGCTGAATCAAAATCATCAAGCGGCTGATCATTTTCTACTTCTAATACAGATTCAAGGGCAGGCTCTGGGTCATCATCTTCATCGCTCGATGATGCAGGCGCCTTCAATGCCGATTCTTTACCTTCACGTAAAGCATCAATGTGGGATATCAAGGATACCGCTGACGTCATTGGTTCTCGGGCTTTTACTTTCGACAACATATCGGAAAGCAAGTCTAATGAATCATGCAAAACATTGGACATATCTTTTGTGAATAAAACACGTCCATCATTCACAGCAACGACCAAAGATTCTAATGCATGTGTTAAATCACCGACAGGGCCGAGATCTGCCATGCGGGCACCACCTTTTAAGGTGTGTAAGTGACGCTGTAAATCCTGTACGCTTTCTTCATCCTGGTTATTTGTATTCCATCTTTGTAAGCTATTTTCACAATTATCCAGAAGCTCTTCTGCTTCTTCCAGAAATATTTCAACAAGCTCATCATCAATTTCAAAGTCATTTACATCAGACTCTGCTTCATCGTCAGCTGATGGCATTGCAGCTTTTTCAATTGATTGCAGTTCTGCTTCTAATGCGTCGCTTAAATCACTAATACGTTTCAGCAATTCATTTTCTGCATTCAACTGTTGATTATCATTTGTCAAAGTTTCAAGCATTTCTGCAACTTTGCTACTTACAGCATCAACCAGTTCTATTCCAGAATCTAATATATTCAAATCATCTTTATTAAGATATAAGCGAACGTATTTTTCTAAGCCACCGCACAGTTCAGCTATTTCATCTATCTCGGCTGTACGTGCACTACCATATAACGTATGTAAAGCTCTCAGTAAATCAGCATTTGCGCTCAGTGCAATTTCACCCGCATAATGCTGTTCAAGCATTTTTCTTACTTGTTGAAGATGGCTATTTGATTCATTTTTAAAAATATCAAATAGTACTGGATCAATATACGCCTTTTGCTCATCGCTACTGTCATTTTCAATATCGATATTCAGTTCTTCTGAACTTAATACCTCATCAACTTCTAGCTCTATATATTCTTCTGTCTCATTAGTTTCTGGCTCAATAGTTTCTAGCGCAGCAGGCTGCTCTTCATCCTGAGTATCTTCATCTGATGTCAATGCAACTTGTAATGCTTCTAGTTCATCTGTTAAGTCAATATCAAAACCACTGCTAATAGCTTCGTCTAGTTCTTCAATATCCAGCACATTGGAATCATTTTTATCACCTGAAGAAGCCGGTTCTTCTATATCTAAAATTAACTCATCTTCTGAAAAGTCGCTCATCACTTCATCTTCAGATATCTCAATTGATTCTTCTATATCAATCTCTAAAGATTCAGCTTTCTCAGGTGCATCTGCTGTAGGTGCCTCTTCAAAATCCACCTGTATTTCGTCTTCAATTTCAAAATCGGTATCCAGCCCAATTTCTTCATCTGATAGCTCTAAAATATCATCTTCTGTTTCTTGCACGGAAGACTCAGTTACAGGCTGAGCACTTTCTGCCACTTGTTTACCAGGCACTGCGGGTGTTGATTTTTTATCCACGGAAGCTTTTTTAGGCTTACCCATTTCATCCGCTTTATCCATCAACTGATAAATATTTGGAATGGGCTCTTTATTTCCTTTTAATTGCTCAATTAATTGAGGCAACACTGCCAAAGCTTCATCCAGGCTTTCAAATACTTCCTGGGTAAGTGGACATGTTTTTTCAATAACACGATTAAGCATGCTTTCAAATGCCCACGCAAACTCACCAATTAAGTGCGCACCGATTAATCGACCACTACCTTTTAATGTATGGAATGAACGACGGACAGTAGCTAATGCATCATCATTACTACTGTCTCTTGACCATATAGGAACCTGTTCACTCAATGACGCAAGCTCTTCCATCGCTTCTTCAATAAAGATTTCTAATATTTCTTCATCGGCATCGTCACTCAAAATTATATAGCGCTCTTCCTCAACTACATTGCCTGCCTGCTCTTCAACTTCGCTGTCTAGTTCTATATCTGCAGATACCGGTTCTTCCGGCGCCACTTCATTATTGCTGACTTCGTTAGTGATTGCTTCAACTACTTCTGCTACAACCTCTGGCTCTTCACTCTCTATTTTTTCTTCTACACCCTGGCTGTCAGTTAATGCGTTTAAGCGATCAGCAGCTTCATTGCCAGAATTCATGGACAATTCAATATCTGGGCGACCTTCCAATAAGGACTCCAAATAATATTCTACGCTAGTAACTACATCGGCTAAATCATTCTGAGCTGATGATTCAGGTATGATCTCTGCGTTTAACATTACCTTCGCAATATAATTACGAACGCCATCAATCTGATGCTTAAGCTTTTGAACAGGCAACATAAACATCGCACCATTCACTTCATCCAAACGATTGATTACTAATTCTAATGAACTCTTATCTTCTGGATTTTCGAAATAGTTTAGTATTGCCTGGCGAGCTTCATTAAAATCTTGCAAGCCTTCATGTATGACTGCAGATAACACTTCTTGATACTCTGACTCGGGCATTTCACTAAAGCCATCAAGTCGTTTGTTTCCTGCATCTTCATTACCTGCAATAGAACGATTTGCAATAAAGCTATTCAATTGCGATTCAACAGAAAGCAATATACCTGCCATATTCATAATGACTTCATCTGATGAATCATGATCACCTGATAGAATTTCATTAACAATAGTTTGCTGTTCCATAACCTGTTCGCGAGGCATTCCTAAACCTAACATGGACAGTGTATCTGCAATCTTTGCCAATAAATCTGGTAGATCTTTTAACCGAGTAACATCTTGCACATCACTATGTACAAAAATTTCTAATGCATCTTTAACTTCTAACAAATCTTCTCGTATACCAGAAGATACGGAAGAGAGTAACTCGGAATTTAAACCGCCCATACCTGAACGTACTTCTTCCAGATCTGAATCTGCAGGTAACAATTCTTTTAGACGATATGTTTCTTTAATGTTTTTTACACGTGGAGTTTCGGTTTTAACGCGAGCGATATAATATAAAAGATTTTTTAACAGCTCTGCCGGGATATTTTCTGAAAACTTATCTTCGCCAACATCGATTAATTGCTTAATATTTCTATCGACTTGCCCAAGTAGCATTTTAACACTGACATTTGCATCAATACCGTTTTCTAACAAACCTTCAACCAACGCTGAACTAATTGTCCATATACGACGTGTTGCCGCTGCAGGTGATTTTTTCTCTAGCTCACCTAGCACAGCAAGAATACGCTTTAGGCTAGCTGATATCTTTTCACCCTTAAACCAGCCAACTAAGCCAATTTGGTAATGCGGTCTTAATTTCTTTGCCGCTGATGATAATTCACCAGCTTTAATAGCTGTGTCTGACTCTTCACTTTCGGGTTCAACATCGGGGAAAAATAAAACATTTTCAGAAAGCAAACTAGCATTACGCGATGCGCGTAAGTCATTTAATAATGGCAGTAATACCATTGGCACATCTTTACTGCCGGATTGTAAACTTTCTAGATAATCTGGAAGCTGAAGCATTGAGCGCATCAACACATCATATGCATCGTCAAGTTTTTCTATTTTGCCATTCAATAGTGCTTCAGAAACTTTTTCCATTTCTTCCGCTAATTGGGCAGCGCCATATAGCTCGACCATTTGCAAAGTGCCTTGCACCATATGCAAATGTTCAACCGATTCCCTTAGACGAGAAAGATCTTCTGTATCCTCTATATACGCTGACAATGAAGCCTGAGCTTCTTGTAAAATCAGATCAAGTTCTTTTTTAACCCAGCGTAAGGAGTTATATTCAACAGTATCCTCTGTTTTCATAAGTTCTGCCAAATATCCGATTAACCATTCAAAATAACAGTTTCAACCTGCTCATCGCTGTCTGGCAGCTTAAAGCCGGCTACTGATTTACGTAGCTCATTTGCAAGATCACTCAAGTTACCGATAGACGCTGATGTCTCCTCAGTACCTTCAGAGGTTTGCAGAGTAATTTCCTGGATTACGTTCATGGTGTTTGATACATCCATCGCAACCGAGGCCTGTTTGTTTGCTGAATTTGAAATACCACGAATCAATTCCGCAAGCTCATCCGAAACGTTCTCGATTTCGATCAATGCGCCACCCGCATCCTCGGCCATTTTCGCACCGCTTACCACGTTGGTGGTTGATGCTTCCATTGAACTTACAGCTTCATTAGTATCAGACTGGATCGTTTTAACCAGTGCTTCAATCTGTTTTGTTGCATTACCGGCACGTTCCGCCAGTCGCTGAACCTCATCCGCAACTACCGCGAAACCACGGCCTGCTTCACCCGCTGTCGATGCCTGAATCGCAGCATTCAATGCCAGAATATTTGTTTGGTCGGCGATTTCAGTGATCAGACCAACGATATCACCGATTTCCTGAGATGACTCACCCAGTCGCTTGATACGTTTTGAAGTTTCCTGAATTTGCTCACGAATCGTATCCATACCCGAAATACTTCGACGTACAATGCCCGCACCTTTCTGTGCAATTTCTAATGATTTGTGCGCCACATCCACCGAGTCTTCCGCGTCTTTCGATACACCCTTCATCGAGTCAGCCATATCTGTAATCGCAGCTGATGCTGATGCAATTTCACGTGCCTGGTGAGCCGATGAATCGGTGAGTCGTGTCGCAATGGCCTGCGTTTTTTCCGCTGAAGAAGAAACTTCCACCGCGGTGGTATTGATTGTTGCTACCAATGAACGGAGTGCGTCGATTGCGTAGTTCACCGAGTCGGCTATTGCACCTGTGATTTCTTCGGTTACCGTAGCGTGAACCGTTAAGTCACCTTCCGCCAGGTTAGCCATTTCATCTAGTAGTCGTAAGATAGCTCGTTGGTTTCTGCGATTCTGTTCAAGTGCCGCATCCTCACGTTCACCGGAGTCACGGATTAATAAAACACCCGCAATAATAATAACGATTACGGCCAGGCCACCTGCACCAATACCTACCCAACGTACAACATCAAGGAACTCACCGTGTTTACCAATTTGTATTTCTAAGGCTTCGGTTTCTTCCAGTAGTTGAGCACCAAATGTTTCTATTTCACCCGCCGCATTCTTTACATCAAATAAATCCGGCGAAAGCTCAAGAATCGCTTCAACGTGATCTGAAACCGAACTAAATAGCATCGCAACTTCACGTAGTTTTATACGAACCACTTCATCATCTATCTTTTTAATTCGCAGTGCTTTCGAGCCTTTTAACATACCTTCTAGTACAGAACCAAAACGAGATGCATCACGTCCAAATCTATCGGCTGCCGCTGCTGCGCCTTCGCCGCCTGATAAAACACGGTTCATATTATTTTCAATACGCTGAGTCAGCATCAATTGGCGTGATGCCATAAATATTTGATGGGGTGGTGCATTACGCTCAACCAGTAGATCCACAACCTCTTCAGAAAATGACAATAGTTGAGGTATGAATTCTTGTATAACCAATACAAATTCCCCAACTTCTGAAATAGCTTGCTTACCACCAATTATATTATCGATGTTTCCGCGGTAACTATTAGAGTCGCCACTACTATCAGCACCCAACCAAACCGCTTTCATCGTATTAAACTGTTGTTGTGTTGAGTTTGGTAATTCAGGCAGCCCTGTTGCAGGGTTTCCTACTGTGAATACATTTAGCGTTTCATCATAACGATCACGAAACTGCTGTAATTGCGCAAAAGCGGTTTCTCTGCCTGTTGCAGATTCTAATGAAAGAGTTGCCAGACGCTGAGATAAAAGCTTTTGCTCAGATACAAGTTTCAAATATTGCTGTTGGTGGTTCTGCTGAGTTGCTGCATAAAATAAACTACCTAACATCGCTGCAATTGATAAGAATAATACAAAACCCAATATCAAAATGGGTTTACTAATTACTCCAATAGCAAACGGGTTTCGTTTTGCTGCGCTCATTTTCTTATTATCTCCCAGCTATTCCGTTAATGGATTATCTGTATTTGTTATTACTACAACGATGCTTGTAAAAAGCGATCATCCTCTACTAGTGCATGCATGCTAAACACAGCCCAGTAATCATTATCTTTATGAAATGCCTGCCTAATGTATGGTTTTAAGCTATTTGCAACTTCCGGTAATTCATAAGTTTGCTCACCAGGTAAAAAATGCTTCATACCACGAACTTCCTCAACCAACAAACCTGTCAATAAACCGTTGTGGTTAACTACCATTACGCGACCAGCGTTTTTATTTTTTGTCGCGTGACCAGTGATAAAGCCCGTTAAATCCATCAAGGGTAGTAAGCCACCTCGAACATTAGCAATGCCAATAACCCATGGCTTAGCGCCCGGTACTCGTGTATATGGTGGTGGATCTAAAATTTCTGTTACTTCACCCATCTGAGAAAGCAGTTCATTCCCAGCAATAGTAAACCCGATACCAATCCAGTCATCAGTTGCGCCATCCGCTGACGGTATTTCTTTTGCTTTTTCCAGACTTCTTTTTTCTATATTTTTTAGTCGTTGGAAAGTTTCATGCATTGCCATTACGCCCGGTTCCTATTGACCTAATGCCGAATTAACTCTGGCTATTAAGTCATTCTCTTTTACAGGCTTAACAATGTAATCTTTTGCACCCTGACGAATACCCCAAACCTTATCTGTCTCCTGATCCTTTGTAGTCACAATAATGACAGGTATATGCTTAGTTTCCTCAATAGTGGCTAACTGACGAGTTGCTTGAAAGCCATTAATACCCGGCATAACAATATCCATAAGCACTAAATCAGGTAGAACCTCTTTAGCCTTTACGATACCTGCTTCACCTGTTTCCGCTACGTGAACCTGATGCCCATTCTTTTCTAGCATGGTTTTAAATACATGCACTTCTGTAGGCGAATCATCAATAATTAAGATACTTGCCATTCACTTACTCCAACCACTTATTCTTCAAAATTAATACCATCTAATTTTCACTAATTCGACGTATATTCTTTAATCGCACCGAGTAAATCATCTTTAGTAAACGGCTTAGTTAGATACTGCTCAGAACCCACTATACGGCCTCGCGCACGGTCAAAAATGCTATCTTTGCTAGATAACATAATCACGGGCGTGGATTTAAACATTCTATTGTGCTTAATCAGTGCGCATGTCTGATAACCATCAAGTCGTGGCATCATAATGTCGACAAAAATAATATCGGGTTTGTGCTCTGCAATCTTCGATAAGGCTTCAAAGCCATCAACAGCAGTGACCACATCACAACCTTCTTTTTTTAGTAAATTTTCTGCGGTGCGGCGAATCGTTTTACTGTCGTCAATCACCATCACCTTCAGGTTATTAATACCTGCGGAATCTTCTGTCATAGCCGTCCCGTTCATCCCCTAAAAGGTCTATTTAGTACATTCAATGTAAACTGAAAGATAGCTCATGTTTTTTGGTTACGCAAATAAAAAGCGACATAAATAAACCAGTTACACAAAAAATATTAAGTAATATCTCAAGGTTGCACTACTAACACCATGATTATTAAGTATTTATTATGTTTTTTTTGTGATATAAAATCACTTGCGGTATAAAAATCTGGGGAGAAGATTCTAAATGGCACTCAATATCGGCATCGTAATGGATCCAGTTGCATCCATTAAACCCTACAAAGACAGCACACTGGCGATGATGCTGGCCGCACAAAAAAAAGGCTGGAAGCTTCATTACATCGAACAGGCCAACCTCTACTTACAAGACGAGGCTGTTCGGATAGATTATCAGAATATTACTGTATTTGATGATGATAAGCACTGGTTTGAGCTTGGTGAAAAATCAAGCATGCAAGGCTGCCAACTAGACGTTATATTAATGCGCCTAGACCCGCCATTTAATATGGAGTACATATACAGTACATATTTATTGGAAATGCTCGAGCAACAGGGCTGCCTCATTGTTAATAAACCATCAAGCCTGCGCGATGCGAATGAAAAGCTATTTGCCACGCAATTTCCACAATGCTGTACTGAGACATTAGTTAGTCGAAACCCAGACAAATTACGCAATTTTATTAGTCAGCATCAGGATGTTATTTTAAAACCGCTTGATGGTATGGGCGGACAATCAATTTTCCGTGTACATCCAGGTGATGCAAATCTATCTGTAATACTTGAAACCATGGTGGGGTTTTCCGAAAACACCGTCATGGCACAAAAATTTATTCCTGAAATAACCCAGGGTGATAAACGCATATTAATGGTAAATGGAAAAGCTATCCCTTATACACTGGCACGTATTCCGGCTGAAGGTGAAACCCGCGGAAATATCGCCGCAGGCGGTACAGGCGTTGCTATGCCCATCACTGAAAGAGAACAATGGATTGCAGATCAAATTGGCCAAAGCCTTATAGACAAAGGCATTTTATTCGCCGGGCTCGATGTTATTGGTGATTATCTCACAGAGATTAATATCACCAGCCCAACCTGTATCCGCGAAATTGATGCTCAATTTAATCTCGATATTGCAACACAACTAATGGACTGTATTGAACAGATAAAATGCTAATTAATCAAAACTATATTATTTCTGTCGCCCATAAAATGCACAATCACCTGCTTATCAATGCAAAAAATGCGACTACAATAAAGACAACACTCGCTCTATAATGACGACTATGACGAAGCCAGTAATAAACACCCCGCAGGTCACATCCAATGATCGTCTTGGCATGACGGTGTTTTTTGCATTGCTGTTTCATGGCATTATTATTCTCGGCATTACCTTTGTTTCTTCGCCTTCTGCAAAACAAAAAATCCCGCCTTCTCTCGACATTATATTAGTCAACACATCTAATAACGAAACGCCTGACAAGGCTGACTATTTAGCGCAAACTTCTCAGGATGGTGGCGGCAACAGTGAGGAGAAAGTTCGACGCACTGATTTATTCTCCGCCCCCACCTTGTCTGCACAAGCAGGAATGGCGCAACAACAATCAATAAGCCAGGCTCCAAGTAAAATACAGGATGCTAAAAAAGCCTTTATTACGGCTAATAAGTCAGATCACAAAACCTATACACAGGACAAACAAAGCAAGGAAGAAAAAGCAGAACGCAAACTAAAACCCCAACAGCAAAATGAACACGCTGCACGAATGGCAGAAGAGCTAAGCCTCACACTTCAAGAGCACTCACAAAAGCCTAAAGAAAAATACTTAACATCAAGAACTAAGGAGTACATAGCTGCGAGCTACATGCGTGGCTGGATAGATAGAGTCGAGCGATTGGGAAATGCGGATTATCCGGATGCTGCCATACGAGACAAATTAAGCGGAACGCTAATTTTAGACGTGGTTATACGTGCCGATGGCAGCCTGAAAGAAATAAATTTACGTCGCTCTTCAGGACACCAAATATTAGATGATGCGGCAAAGCGCATTGTAAAAATGTCTTCTCCTTTTGAACCCTTCCCTGCTAATTTACAAAAACAGGCAGATATCATTCATATTACACGTAGCTGGGAATTCCAAAGCAATCATCAACTGAGAAGCTATTAGCTTATTAAAACGGCCATGACAAAAGAAACCAACCTCACTAATCACTTTCTTATCGCCATGCCCAACCTGGAAGAAGGCAATTTTTCACAGTCCGTCACCTATATCTGTGAGCATGATGAGAATGGTGCACTTGGCATAATGATTAATCGTCCCTCAGAAATCAGCCTGGATGAAATTTTGTCTCAACTACACATTTCTCCTGGCACTGATGAAGTGCTTGAACAACGCATTCTCACCGGTGGCCCGGTACAGACCGATCGCGGCTTTATTTTGCATTCCCCTCTTGGGCAATGGGAATCCAGCTTACAGGTAACCGATAAAATTGCAGTCACCACCTCACAAGACATTATGCTTGCAATCGCCAATAATAAAGGCCCCTATCATTGCCTTATCGCGCTAGGCTATGCGGGCTGGGGACCGGGCCAATTAGAATATGAAATATCTCAAAACACCTGGTTAAGCTGCCCCGCAACAGAAGAAATTATATTTAATACACCTATAGAAAAACGCTGGAAAGCGGCCGCTTTATTGCTAGGCATAGACCTGCAATTACTCAGCAACCAAACAGGGCACGCATGAGCATTCAGCAAGTGCTAGGCTTTGATTTTGGCGAAAAACGCATTGGAATTGCTACCGGCCAAACAATTACTCAAAGCGCAAATCCCATTACTACTTTATCTTCGATTAAAAACAAACCGGACTGGGATGGCATTGAAAAATTGATTTTAGAATGGCGCCCCGACGCATTAATCGTCGGCCTGCCTTTTTATCTCGATGGCAGTGAAAGCGATATGACAAAGCGTGCAGAAAAGTTTTCTCGCCAATTAGAAGGACGCTTTAACCTTCCCGTATATACTCACAATGAAGCACTTAGCTCATTCGAGGCCGAATCATTTTTACAGGGTAAAAAAAAGCAGCACGACAAACAGGACATTGATAAAATAGCCGCAGCAATTATTGTGCAAAGCTGGTTGGAGCAAAACACATGACTCATGCAGCCAATCCAGAGGAACTTCTGGAAAAACTGGCCACCGATCTTGAAAACCTATTAGAACGACGTTCTATTGATAAGCCATTAATGGTTGGCATACACACAGGCGGTGTATGGCTAGCCGAAAAACTTCATCAACGACTCAATCTTCAGGATGAACTTGCAACGCTGGATATAAGTTTTTATCGCGATGATTTTTCTCGTATCGGCATGAACCCTCAGGTAAAAACATCCAATTTACCGCAACAAGTTGAGGACCGACATATTATTTTAGTCGACGATGTTTTACAGAGTGGCCGAACTATCCGTGCCGCAATGAATGAAATTTTCGATTACGGTCGCCCGGCATCCATTACTTTAGCATGCTTAATTGTACGCAGCGGTCGCGAGTTACCTATTCAGGCTGATGCCGTAGGCCAAACCTTAGAGCTTGCACACAATGAACAAATAAAATTAACTGGCCCTGAACCATTAGCATGGGTCATTAAAACCGATAACAAAACATAATTCAGCGGTAACAGAGAACATTACATGGTAAACAAAGCCACGCGCCCTACTGATGACTTACTTGGTCAAGACCTCTGGAATATTCAGCTTGACGAAGAAGGACAGTTAAAACATTTTTTAACCATTGAGGGTTTGGGCTCCAATATACTAACCCAAATACTGGATACCGCAGAAAGCTTTGCCGGGGTAAATACATCCATTAAAAAGGTTCCCATCCTACGTGGCAAAACTATTGTAAATTTATTTTTCGAGGCCAGCACGCGTACTCGCACCACCTTTGAACTTGCTGCAAAACGCTTATCTGCCGATGTTCTCAATATGAACATTAGCGTTTCCGCCACCAGCAAAGGAGAAACACTACTCGACACCTTGCGCAATCTTGAAGCAATGCACGCTGATATGTTTGTTGTGCGCCACGCGGACTCTGGCACCGCGCATTTTATTGCAAACCATGTTGCTCCTCATATAAGAGTACTTAATGCTGGCGATGGTAGCCATGCACACCCAACACAAGCCATGCTTGACATGTTTACTATCCGACGCAAAAAAGGTGCAGATTTTGGTAAATTACGTGTCGCTATAGTTGGTGATATTTTACATTCCCGAGTGGCACGCTCACAGATCCATGCATTAAACACATTAAATACGGGCGAAGTGAGAGTCGTCGGCCCTAAAACATTAATCCCTAAAAATATTGAAGCCATGGGAGTGACTGTTTTTCACGATATGCAACAAGGCATTCAAGATGCCGATGTTGTTATTATGCTGCGCTTACAAAAAGAGCGCATGCAAGGCGGCCTGCTTCCCAGTGAACAGGAATATTTTGAATTATACGGACTCACTGAAGAACGCTTAAAAGAAGCTAAGTCAGACGCGATCGTAATGCATCCAGGGCCGATAAACCGCGGTGTAGAAATTGAATCCAGCGTTGCCGATGGTCCGCAGTCTGTTATTTTGGATCAGGTAACTTATGGCATTGCAGTACGCATGGCCGTTATGTCGATGACATTGGGCGGCAATATAGCCAAAACAAATCAGGAGGACGCTTCTTAAAAGCGATAGATATATAGATGAGTGACACCCTGATAAAAAATGCACGCATAATAGATCCACGTAACCAGCTGGATGAAGTAACTGATATTTATATCAGCAAACAACGTATTGCAGCTATAGGAACTGCCCCAGCCGACTTCACACCGAACGAGACTATTGATGCCAGCAATCTATGGCTCATACCGGGCATTGTAGATTTAAGCGCACGCCTGCGTGAACCCGGGCTTGAACAAAAAGCCAATATAAAAACTGAAGCACATGCTGCTGCAAGTGCAGGCATTACTACCTTATGCGTTCCACCGGATACCGATCCTGTAATAGATGAGCCTGCAGTTGTCGAACTCATTCACCATAAAGCAAAACAGGCAAAGCAAAGTCAGATTGTTACACTGGGTGCTTTAACAGCTGGACTAAAAGGTGAACAGTTAAGCGAAATGGCCACACTCAAAAAAGCCGGCTGTGTTGGCATTAGTAACAGCAAGAGCAGCATCAACAACACCTCAATTTTGCACCGCGCATTTCAATATGCATCGACACATAACATCACCATTTTTATAGAAGCTCACGATCCTTATTTAACTGCTGGCGGCTGCGCACACGATGGGCCGATTGCGAGTCGATTAGGTTTAACTCCCATACCTTATGCAGCAGAAACATCGCCCATTGCACAGATACTTGAATTAATTCGTGGCACAGATATTCGCGTACATTTTGGTCGACTTTCCTGCGCAAGAAGCATTGAATTAATCAACGAAGCAAAGGCCAGCGGCTTAAAGGTAACTGCTGATGTCGCCGCACACCAGCTGCACTTAACTGAGATGGATATCAGTAGCTTTAATAGCCAATGCCATGTAATGCCTCCTCTTCGCTCACAACGCGATATGGAAGCGCTACGCCACGGTTTAGAAAGCGGCGTTATCAACAGCATCTGTTCAGACCATCAACCCCATGAGCTGGATGCCAAACAAGCACCATTCCCTGCAACTGAATCTGGTATTTCAGCTGTAGAAACATTATTACCATTAACCTTAAAGTTAGTAGATAACGGTCAGCTGTCACTTACTACTGCCATCGCCAGCATCACTTGTAATCCAGCTGATATTTTGGGTTTGGATATAGGCCATCTGGCCGTCGGTAGTCCTGCAAACTTATGTTTAATTAATCCTACAAAAGAATGGACATTTCTCAGCGAAGAAATGTTAAGTCATGGGAAGAACACACCTTTTTCAGGTTGGAATTTTAAAGGCAAGGTAAGCCAGACAATTGTTAACGGCAAAACTATTTTTATCGAAGAATAACTTACTTATAAATAAAATACCCCCCAAACATTCATCATTAAAATAAATCAATTGAGCCTTCAATTCCTGCTGTAGCGAGCTGACCGGCTTCTAATAACTTTTCATAGCTATGTATGCAATTGCGCACGTGCTCTTTTGAAAAATACAACACTTTATCTGCAAAATCTAAAATCGTTACCGGGTAGTCTTGTTTTTTAATCCCCGCGAAACCTGTACTTAACGAATAACCATACAAGTCTGTACATTTTTTTCAATTACCTTAATATTGATTCATGCTTAACAAAATCTGGGCAAGTTTAATCATTCTGGGCATTTCTTTCGCGTTTGCACAAGATGTGCATGACGAAGTGTACAATACACACAATAATGGTGCGCATCTGCAATTCAGTTTAATGCCATCAAATTCATCACCTGATCACCTAACATTATTGATAGATGGTCATCAGTTAAACGCTACATTAAAAAAGAATCACAAAATTCAAATCTATCTGAATGACAACAGCCCTGAATATTTCCAGAACATTGCATCTGCCAACAGTCAAAAAAATAAACTTATTGCTGACATCATCAGTAAAAACAAGACTAGTATTACTCTGCTACTGCCAGAAATCCATTGGCATAAAATTCGTGCGGTAACACAAGCTGCTTTTGACACTGCAGAATTCGCTGTAAAACTTGCTTTGGGACTTATTGGCATCATGGCTCTTTGGCTAGGACTAATGCAGGTCATTGAAAAAAGCGGCTTAATCAATTATTTGGTTAAATTTGTCCGCCCATTTTTAAGCTGGCTATTTCCTAACATTCCAAAAGATCATCCCGCTCTTGCAAGTATTAGCATGAACATGACTGCAAATATTTTAGGACTTGGTAATGCAGCTACACCTCTCGGCATAAGAGCGATGCAGCAACTACAAACTTTAAATCGTAACAAAGATAATGCCAGTGATGAAATGTGCATGTTTCTCGCACTAAACACGTCAAGCGTTCAATTACTACCACCAGTAACACTCATTGCACTTATGGGGCCACAGGTAGCAGAACTTATTATTCCAATTATTTTAGCCACAAGCTGCTCAACAATCACAGCCATTATAGTGGCTAAAACATTTTCTGCTCAGAGGCGTAAAAAAACATAATGATGCAGCAACTAACTACACTCATCATTCCTTTACTTATTTTATTAATTATTAGCCATGGTTTAATTAAACGCGTCGCTGTATACGAGGAATTTATTGAAGGCGCGAAAGATGGCTTTACTATTGCAGTTAATATAATTCCTTACTTAGTCGCTATGTTATTTGCTATAGCTATTTTTAGAGCAAGTGGTGCGTTAGATTTAATTCTTAATGCACTTAGCCCATTAGCAAATGCAATAGGATTTCCTGTTGAAGTTATTTCTATGGGAGTTATTCGCCCTCTGACGGGCAGTGGTTCGGTCGGCGTATTGGCGGACTTAATAAATAATTATGGGGAAGATTCAATTATTGTAAAAATCGCTGCGGTAATGTTTGGCTCAACGGAGACAACGCTGTATGTATTAGCTGTATATTTCGGTGCCATTAAAATAAAGCGCACTGAATACGCCTTACAAGCAGGACTTGCTGCAGACCTGGCTGGCTTTATTGCAGCCATTAGTATTACCTATTGGTACTTCAGCTAAGCTTGCAACATTAATTCAATATAGGTTCTGCTTATTTATATAAGCCTATTTAACTTCTGGCAATTCATCGGGATCATCAGAAAACTGTTCAATTCCATTTTCTCTTGGACGACTCTCCTGACCAACACCACCACCAAAATTAATTTTCCACTCAAGATTACTGCGTGAGTCAGCATAAGACAGAGCCGTTTGAATATCTATTTGCCCATCCTGGAACATCTGGTAAAGAGACTGGTCGAAAGTCTGCATGCCATCCGCTTCGCCTTTTTCCATGATCGCCTTAATTTCATGAAAATCACCTTTGCGGATTAATTCAGATATATAAGGAGAGTTAATAAGAATCTCCACAGCTGCTACACGCTTACCTTTTAATCCTGTCACCAAACGCTGTGACACAATAGCCTGCAAGTTCAGTGATAAATCCATTAATATCTGATTACGTGAATCGGGTGGGAAAAAACTTAAAATTCGATCCAGTGTCTGGTTTGCATTTACAGAGTGTAATGTCGACAAACACAAATGACCTGTATCAGCATACTGGATAGCTGCTTCCATTGTTTCTCTGTCACGCACCTCACCAATCATAATAACATCTGGCGCTTCACGCATCGCTTCACGTAATGCATTTTCATATGATAATGTATCTAAACCAACTTCACGTTGTCCGACAATAGATTTATTATGATTAAAGGTAAATTCTATCGGATCTTCAATTGTTAATATATGTCCTGGCATAGATTGGCTACGATGCTGAATCATAGATGCCAGGGATGTCGATTTACCTGAACCGGTTGCGCCAACAACTAGCACCAGACCTTTACGATGACATACCAACTCTTTTAATTTTTCAGGCAGGTTCAAGTCATCGATACTTGGAATATCCGATTTTATATATCGAATAACCATGGAAACTTCACCGCGTTGCGTATAGATATTAATACGGAAACGGCCAATATCTTTTAAAGACATACCCAGGTTCATTTCCATGGTTGCCTCGAAACCCATTTTCTGGTTTTCGTCCATAACACTGTAGGCAATATCCTTAGTCATACCTGGCTCTAATGGCGTTTTACCAATGGGATGCATTTTACCCTCGATATTCATGCTAACCGGTGCACCCGTGGTAAAGAAAATATCAGAGCCGCCACGCTCTGCCATTAGTTTCAAATAAGGCTGTAAATTCATAATTAACTCTGTAGTTTCTTAACGCATACTATGCTTGTTATCAGAAGCATCTTCTTCCATCTTCAAACCCGCAACTTCCGACATTAAATCTGTTGTATGCGAATCTTTGCCTTTTAACTTTATTCGTAAGCGTAAATCATTAATTGAATCCGCATTACGCAAGGCATCTTCATAGGTCACATAACCGGCTTCATACAATTCAAATAGCGCCTGATCAAATGTAATCATTCCATGTTCATTGGACTTAGTCATTAATGCTTTCATTTCATGTATGTCACCCTTAAAAATAAGATCCGACATCAACGGTGTATTCAACATAACTTCAACGGCAGGAATTCGACCTTCGCCGCCTTTTAACGGCACAAGTCGTTGCGATATGACCGACTTAAGGTTTAGCGACAAATCCATTAATAACTGCGCACGCCTCTCTTCGGGAAAGAAGTTAATAATACGATCAAGTGCCTGATTGGTACTATTCGCGTGCAAGGTTGTTAAACATAAATGTCCTGTTTCAGCAAAAGCAATTGCATACTCCATGGTTTCTCGATCACGCACCTCGCCAATCAATATTACATCCGGTGCCTGACGTAATGTATTTTTTAATGCGACATCGTAGGAATCCGTATCCACACCAACTTCACGCTGAGTCACAATACAGTTTTTATGTTGATGTACAAATTCAATCGGGTCTTCAATTGTAATGATGTGACCAAATGAATTTTCATTTCTGTAGCCCAGCATCGCGGCCAGGGAACTTGACTTACCCGAACCTGTTGCACCAACAAAAATAACCAATCCGCGTTTGGTCATTGCAACATCCTGCAAAATATCAGGTAAGTTTAATTCCTCAAAATTAGGTATTTCAGAACGAATAACACGCAGCACCATACCCATTGATCCACGCTGTGTAAATGCATTAACACGGAAACGGGAAACACCCGGCAAACTTATTGCAAAATTCACTTCCTGCTGAGACTCATACTCACCCAATTGCTTATCATTCATAATTGAACGCACCAGTGATTGAGTATGCGACGGCGAAAGAGCCTGACTTGATAGCGAGGTCATTTTTCCATCTACTTTCATAGATGGTGCTGCGCCTACCGTAATAAACAAATCAGAACCATCTTTCTGCACCAACATGCGTAATAAATCATGCATGTATCGGATGGCCTTATCTCTATCCATTTTTAAACTCCATTAATATTTTTCTTAAGCGTTGAATGAAATCATCCACACTTTTTTAATATTTTTAAATTTTATTAAATTGATTCTTTATTCATCGCTTTAGAACGCGCATCATCTTTACTGACCATACCACGATCAACCAGCTCTTTTAGATTTTGATCCAGTGTTTGCATACCTATGTTTTGTCCTGTTTGAATTGCCGAATACATCTGTGCAATTTTATTTTCACGAATCAGGTTACGTATAGCTGGTGTGCCGATCATAATTTCATGTGCCGCAACTCGACCACCACCAATTTTCTTTAACAGGGTTTGTGCAATAACCGCACGCAATGATTCAGATAACATGGCACGTACCATATCTTTTTCTGCCGCCGGAAACACATCCACAATACGGTCAACGGTTTTGGCTGCCGAACTAGTATGTAATGTACCAAACACCAGATGCCCGGTTTCCGCCGCAGATAACGCCAATCGAATCGTTTCCAGATCACGCATCTCGCCCACTAGAATAACATCGGGATCTTCACGTAAGGCAGAACGTAGCGCTTCACTAAAGCCCATGGTGTCACGGTGCACTTCTCGCTGATTCATTAGGCACTTTTTACTTTCATGCACGAATTCAATCGGATCTTCTATGGTTAAAATATGACCATAGTCATTTTCATTCACATGATTAACCATCGCTGCCAGCGTAGTAGATTTACCTGAACCCGTAGGCCCAGTCACCAGCACAATACCACGCGGAGTGTTAGCTATATCTTCAAATATTTTGGGTGCACCTAACTCTTCCAGAGTCAGTATCTTCGATGGAATGGTACGAAATACAGCACCCGCTCCTCGGTTATGATTGAACGCATTGACACGAAAACGTGCCAACCCCGGAATCTCGAAGGAAAAATCTACTTCCCAATATTCTTCAAACGTTTTACGTTGCTTATCATTCATGATGTCATACACCATGGCATGAATTTCTTCATGTGGCATCGCATCAACATTAATGCGTCGAACGTCCCCATCCACACGAATCATCGGAGGCAAACCCGCCGACAAATGTAAATCAGATGCGCCGTTCTTTACGCCGAATGCTAATAATTGTGCAATATCCATTAAATCTCCCGGAACACTGCGTGAAAACCTGGATTCAGAGCCAAGTCTCACTTGAAAGAGGCCAGTCCTTCATAGGACAATGGGTAATGAAATAAGGTAAAACTGTATATATCAACAGTCATCCTAATTTCTAAGTATTCTATTTATAGTCAATAATTTAGCAGGCTTCAAACAAATGCCAAGCCAGACTAACGGTTCTGCAACACACTCTGCAAATATTGCAGTCAATCTCAGGCAAATAAACACGCTTATTGTTGAGCTTTGCCAGCAATATCAGCGCGACCCAAACGATATAAGCTTACTTGCTGTCAGCAAGACAAAACCCGCAGCAGATATTCGATCTGCTTTTAATGCCGGACAACGCAGTTTTGGCGAAAACTACCTACAGGAGGCGCTGCAAAAGATTCAGGCGCTTCACGACCTGCCCATTGAATGGCATTTCATAGGTTCCATTCAATCTAATAAAACGCGTGAATTGGCCGAAAATTTTGCCTGGGTACACAGTGTAGACCGCCTAAAAATTGCCCGACGCTTAAGCGAACAACGTCCAGATTCTATGCCACCCTTAAATATTTGCCTACAAGTAAATATTAGTGAAGAAAAATCAAAATCCGGATTATTACTTAAAGAATTAAGCGCATTAGTCACCGAAGTCGTGAAACTGCCCAATATTACCCTGCGTGGATTAATGGCGATACCAGCAAAAGCTGATACTCTTACAGCACAACGCGCTACTTTTAACAAAATACGCCAGGCATTAGAAATGCTGCAAAAATCTCACCCGGAAATTAATACCTTATCAATGGGCATGAGTAATGACATGGAAGCTGCTATTGCTGAAGGCAGTACTATTTTACGCATTGGCACAGCTATATTTGGTGCACGCAATTACACGTAATTTTAATCGTTGTAAAAACAGAGTTAGAACAGAGATATATATGAACAATAAAATTTGCTTTATCGGTGGTGGAAACATGGCGGCCAGTCTGGTGGGTGGTCTTATCAATAACGCCTATCCCTGTGAACTTATTAGCGTAGCCGACCTGGACCAAAACAAACTACAACAGCTCGCAGAGCAATTTTCTATTAATACCACAACAGATAACCAGGCCGCTGTTAAACACGCAGATGTTGTTGTTTTAGCTGTGAAGCCTCAGGTACTGGCGAGTGTTTGCAACGATATTAAAGAATCACTAGATAAGTCGGCTTTAATTATTTCAATTGCAGCAGGCATCCGCTCTACAGACATAGATCGTTGGCTGGGTAACAACAATGCCATAGTACGCTGCATGCCAAACACCCCATCATTAATACAAGCAGGTGCAACTGGCCTATATGCCAACCCACAAATCAGTGCCAAACAAAAACAGGTCGCCGAGCAAATTCTGGGAGCAGCAGGTATTACGCTGTGGGTTGATGATGAGTCGCAACTCGATGCGGTCACCGCAGTTTCAGGCTCTGGCCCCGCTTACTTTTTTCTCTTTATGGAGGCCATGCAGCGCGCAGGCAGCCAGCTTGGTTTAGATGAAAAAACCGCAGGCCTACTGGCAAAACAAACCGCTTTAGGTGCAGCACGTATGGCACTAGAGGGTGAGGATGACCCTGCAACACTCCGCGCCAAGGTTACATCTAAAGGCGGTACCACAGCAGCAGCCATTGCATCATTTGAAGCAAATGACTTTGCACAAATTATTCAACAGGCCTTAAACGCAGCCCGGGATCGAGCTATCGAATTAGCCGATGAGCTCGGCAAGCAATAACAGAAAAAGACGGAATTAACGAAATGAACCCATTTGTATTTTTAATTGATATTTTACTTCAGCTATATGCAACCGCATTACTTATTCGCGTGCTTTTACAATGGGCAGGTGCTGATTTTTATAACCCGGTATCACAATTTATTGTAAAAATAACCAATCCGCCGGTTAAACCAATCCGCAAAATCATCCCGGGGTTCTTTGGTATTGATATGGCTACTTTGGTACTTGCTACCTTAGTCCTCGCAATAAAAATCATGGTGGTATACCAAACGTTTAACCCGATTGCTATTTCCCTGCTAGCAGTAGGTCAGCTGCTCATGCTCACCCTAAGCGTGTTCCTTTATTCAATAATCATTCAGGCGATTTTGAGCTGGGTTAATCCAGACCCTTACAACCCCGCAGTAAGCTTACTCAACAGCCTGACCTTCCCTATTCTTAAGCACTTCAGAAACCTGCTGCCTCCCATGGGCGGCATGGATCTATCACCTATGATTGCTATCATTGCCATTATGTTTGTGCAGTACTCGGTACGTTATCTCTTTATGAATATATTCGGCATTAACCTGTAAATGCACGCGCTTTATGAGTCGCAGGGAAGCAACTCACTATTACGCGCAAAGGCACAGCCCAGATCCAGTAAGGATGAGTTTGCCGAGGCACTGGATAATCGATTGAAAATGCGCATTACTGCGCCACCCATTGACGGCAAAGCCAATCAGCATTTAATCAAATTTTTAGCCCGACAATTCAAGGCAAACAAATCTCAAATAGAATTATTGGCAGGCGACGCTACTAGAGAAAAGAGATAATTCGTGCACCAAAACAACTCCCAGCAATAATTTCTAGCCCATCGATTTAAGCGCCAAAACAATGTTCCACAGTGCAAACAAAATAACCATGGCACCAGCCATATAGCGCACCGTTTGTTTTTGCACAAAAAGCTTTAACTGGTTTGCAAACACACCCATTGCTAACAGATTGGGCAATGTGCCAAGGCCAAAACACAGCATTAATAATGCACCCTGTTGAAAACTTCCCGCGGATACAGACCAAATTAAAACACTATAAACCAGGCCACAAGGTAACCACCCCCATAGCAGGCCTAAACTTATTGCCTGCAATGAATTTTTAACCGGTAATATTTTTTGCGCCACAGGCTGAATATATTGCCAGGCCATACCGCCTATTTTTTCTAGCTTAACCAGCCCCATCCACCAACCAGAAATATACAGGCCCATCATCAACATAAAAATACCAGCAATTAACTGCATCACCAGCTGCATATAATGAATATCGGTCCATTGAGCAAGCAACCAGCCAGCGCCCCCCATTACACCGCCAGCCAATGAATAGCTAAAGAGGCGACCAAAATTATAGGCAAGGAGTAGTGTAAATAAGGGTGTTTTCTTAGTGTTTTTATTTTGCTCTGTAGCAAAACTTAAAGCACCAACAATTCCACCGCACATGCCTACGCAATGCACTCCACCCATTAAACCGATGGAAAATGCTGTTATATAAGTAAATTCCTGCATTTTCTTAAAAGATTCTCACAAAAACCCTTGTATTACAGCGCAAAAGCACTAACAATCCATACCATAGAATAATTCATTAGAATATTCATAATAACAGACAAAACTAATAACGATAGGAGCACAGTATGGCGGTTAAAAAGAAAGCGGCAAAGAAAAAAGCAGCTACAAAAAAAGCGGCTGCAACTGCAGTTAAAAAGCCACCTACAAAAAGCGAAATCTTAAACCACATTGCTGGTGAAACAGAATTAAGCCGTAAAGAAGTTTCCGCTGTTTTAGAAAGCTTAACTGGCTTAATTGAAAAAAATATTAAACCTCGTGGCCCTGGATTCTTTAACATGCCTGGCCTACTAAAGATAAAAGTTATTAAGAAGCCAGCAACTAAAGCACGTAAAGGCACTAACCCATTCACTGGTGAAGAAATGATGTTTAAAGCTAAACCAGCTCGTAAAGTGGTTAAGGTTCTGCCTCTTAAAGGCTTAAAAGATATGGTGTAACCCAGGCTTCTTTAGCTTGATATACGGGGATATATGGAATGCCATATATCCCCGTTTTGCATCTAATAGACAGTTCGTTAAAATATGCTCAGTATTCGACAAAATATAGCCAAAGAAATAGTTATTATTCGGAAACAATCCGCAACACCAATGCCGACCCTCTATAATATAAAGCTAATATGAAAACACTGGCAGATAAATTTCCCAAGGCATTACTCGCTGACAAGCTGAATTTAGCGCGAATAAACAAACTGTTGCCTCCTGCTATCACTTTACTTCTTATTATTGCCTGCACTTATACACTGTCCCAAATAAGCTGGGCCCTTATTCCTGATGACACAAGGAAAACAGCCCCAACACCCAGAAACAATAGTGCAGCCAATGCCAAAAAATCTGCGGTTAATAACTACCAACACATTGCAGAAGCGCACCTGTTTGGGGAGTATCAAATCAGCCCAGGCAATATAACAAAAAAAGACGCTCCTGAAACGCGTTTAAATTTAGTACTCAAAGGTGTCCTTGCAGCACAACCCATGAAATTAGCCAGCGCTATTATTTCCATGGGGAAAAATGGCAAGGAAGATATTTATGGTATCGACGACAAAGTATCAAGCGCTACCGTGAAAGAAATTCATGCCGATAGAGTTATTTTAATGCGTAGCGGTAGATTAGAAACACTGCGCATGCCCAAAGATTCCAGCAACAACTTTATAAAGTCTGCTAACACCAATAGAGCTAAACCAATCGATAGATCTTCTCCGGGCAGCGCATTAGGGGATATCCGCAAAAACATCCTTAAAAACCCAACATCATTCGGAAAATATGCCATTCCTATTCCCTATCGGGAAAATGGAAAATTACGCGGGTATAGATTAAAGCCACAGGGTGACAACACACTTTTTGATGCCGTTGGCATACAGGCATCCGATGTCATATTGGCCATCAATGGCGTTAAACTAAATAGCCCAAATGAAGGTCTTAAAGCATTACGCAGCTTACAGAAAGCTAAACAAGTTAATTTAACAGTGTTACGCAATGGTGCAGAGCTACCTCTGCAGTTTGATATACCTTAAACTGAGATACTTATTTTGAAATACCAGGACTCACTCAATATGCGTGCAGATAGCCCACTATATAAAGCAAAGAGACAGGCACGCGCATTCATTAGCAGCTGTTTAATCGCACTTGGCTTAATTTTTAGCCAAATCGCTTACTCAGCCGAAAATCAGATAACCCTGAATTTAAAAGATGCCGATATTCGTGCACTGATTAGCACCGTCTCAAAATTCACCGGTAAAAACTTTGTTGTAGACCCCCGTGTAAAAGCCAAGGTAACCGTGGTGTCATCAAACACCATGTCGGAAAATGAAGTATATGAAGTCTTTCTATCCGTATTACAGGTACACGGTTACGCCGCTGTTCCCGTTGGTAGCATTATAAAAATTGTCCCCGAAGTAAACGCCAAGCAAGGTCCTTTGCCTGTTGTAAGAGGCAATAGCAGCTCTGGTGACCAGTTTATCACCAAAGTAATCACCCTGGATCACGTGCCGGCAGCACAACTTGTACCGATACTTCGCCCGCTTGTACCCCAACAGGGCCACCTTGCTGCCTACAACCCAACTAATACCTTAATCATCACAGACCATGCAGCAAACATTAAACGACTGGTTAATATCATTAGAAATATCGACCGGCCTGAAAGCGACGAACTAGAAATCATCCCTTTAAGACATGCCTCGGCTTCAGAACTGGTGCGCATACTTAACTCATTACAAGCAGTCGGTGGTGGAAAAGCAGCACAGGCGAAAAAAATAACACTCGCCGCGGATGACCGTACAAACAGTATTTTAATGAGTGGTGAGCGCTCAGCTCGCCTAAAAATTCGTGCCACAATTGCACACCTGGATACACCATTAGAAAACGAAGCTGGCAATACGCATGTTATTTATTTGAAATATGCAAAAGCATCCGACATCGTCACTATATTAACTGGCGTGCAAAAAAGTCAGGATAAGAGCAGCAAGAAAGGCACAGCTAAAAAAATAACAGCCTTATCAAAAAACAACGAAGTTGATATTCAATCTGATGACTCTACTAATGCACTAATCATTACCGCTGGCCCGGATGTAGTGCGTCGTATGAAATCCATTATTCGCCAGCTCGATATTCGCCGAGCACAGGTGTTAGTGGAATCGATTATTGCGGAGATATCGGATAATCGTGGTAAACAGTTCTCTTCCCAATTAGTCGTAGGTGGGGAAAAAAATAGCGACAGTAATCAGGTGCCTATCGGCGTAAGTAACTTTGGTGGTTCAGCTGGTATTATTGGTTTATTCAGCGGCAACCCAACCACCATTGCTAGCTCATTAGGTGATGGTATTACCTTTGGTTTCGGTAGCGACAAAAACAATCGCTTTGGCTTTTTATTAAAAGCACTCACCGCCGATGCAGCAACTAACATTTTATCAACACCCAGTGTTGTCACCATGGATAATCAGGAAGCTGAAATTATTATTGCGCAAAATGTACCCTTTGTTACTGGCTCATTTACCACAGCAGCGGATGGCGCATCCAACCCATTCCAGACCGTGGATCGCCAGGACGTTGGTATTACCCTAAAGGTGACGCCACAAATAAATGAAGGCAATACCATTAAGCTCGAAATTCAGCAGGAAGTTTCAAATGTTGCGCAGGCAGCTAGTTCGGCAGAAGGCCTAATTACGAAAAAGCGTTCTATTAACACTTCTGTGCTAGTAGAAGACGGTGAAATTTTGGTACTAGGTGGATTAATTGATGACACACTACGCGATCAGGTTTCTAAAGTCCCCGTGTTAGGTGACATTCCATTACTTGGCTGGTTATTCCGTTCACACAGTACCGCAAAAGAAAAACAAAATTTGATGGTATTTATGCGCCCCAGCATTATGCGTAATGCAGCGGACGCAGTATTCCACACCAACCAAAAATACAATTACCTACGCGCACAACAAATTGATGCAGGCGAAAAGGGTTTCGGTCTACTCAAACAAAAAAGCTCACCTTTATTACCTGAGTTAAAACAAAAAATTATTACACCACCAGCAGCTGTAAAAGAACAGGACGAGCTTAAAGACGATGATTTCGAATAGTTCATCCGATGAGGTTTTAAGCACAGAAAAAACTTCCGGCGACGACGTTTCTTCTACCAGCATTTCCTACGCTTTTGCAAAACGTCATGGTGTTTTATTGGGAAATATAAACTCCGGTAAAGCTCAGCTGTTTTATCGCGGCAAGTTAAACCCACAGGCGGTTTCTGAAGTGCGTAGAATTATTAATCTACGCATTGAACTTTCACCTGTTACAGATGAAAAATTCGAAACGCTACTCGCACAAACTTACGAACAAAGCTCTGATCAGGCAATGACCATGATGGAAGGTGTGAGTGATGAGCTCGACCTGGATCAACTCGCCGAGACAATCGAGCCAGAAGATTTATTAGAGGCCGAAGACGACGCACCAATTATTAAATTAATTAACGCGGTATTAACCGAGGCCATAAAAGTCAGTGCATCAGACATTCACATCGAAGCCTTCGAAAACAGAATGCGTATTCGTTTCCGTGTTGATGGTGTACTACGTGAAATTTTACAGCCACCAAAAAATATTGCCCCGCTGGTTATCTCACGTATAAAAGTTATGGCCAAATTAGATATCGCAGAAAAACGATTACCGCAAGATGGCCGTATCTCATTAAAAGTGGCGGGCCGTTCTGTTGACGTGCGTGTATCAACCTTACCTTCAGGTCATGGTGAACGCATCGTTTTACGTTTACTGGATAAACAGGCCGGGCGCCTGGATTTACAACACCTCGGCATGTCAGATACCGACAGCGACAGGCTCAATGATTTATTGCATCACCCACACGGTATTATTTTAGTTACCGGCCCTACCGGCTCAGGTAAAACCACAACACTTTATGCCGGACTGACTCGACTTAATAATAAAAGCCGCAATATATTAACCGTGGAAGACCCCATCGAGTATTATCTGGACGGTATAGGCCAGACACAGGTGAATACAAAAGTTGAAATGACTTTTGCAAAAGGTCTGCGTGCAATTTTACGTCAGGATCCAGATGTTGTAATGATTGGTGAAATACGTGATTTAGAAACCGCATCCATTGCAGTGCAAGCAAGTTTAACCGGCCATCTAGTACTTTCTACTCTGCATACCAATACTGCCATCGGTGCGATAACACGTTTACGCGATATGGGCGTAGAGCCCTTTTTATTGGCTTCCAGTTTAATTGGTGTATTGGCACAACGCCTGGTTCGCCAACTCTGTCCGCATTGCAAAGAATCACACACCGCCTCAAGCAGCGAATGCGAGTGGTTAGAAGTTGAGGAATCTCAGGCACCACAAATTTATCGCCCCAAGGGCTGTGATGAATGTAACCAGCTCGGTTATATCGGACGTACCGGCGTGTATGAACTCATTCCGGTTGATGACACACTGCAACAAATGATACACGACGGCGCAGGCGAACAGGCCATGGAAAAATATGCGCGTAGCTTCAGCAGCAGTTTACGCACGGATGGAAAACGCCTTGTATTAAAAGGCACCACTTCTATTGAAGAAGTATTAAGAGTTTCCCGCGAAGATTAAATAATGGCGGCATTTGAATACACAGCACTTGACGAAAAAGGCCGCGAAAAAAAAGGCGTCATAGAAGGTGACACTGCGCGACAGGTTCGCCAGAGCTTGCGCGAAAAAGGCATGATGCCGCTGCAAATTGAAACTGCAGCGAATCAGGAAAAAAAACAACAGGCACAACCGGTACGCATGTCGTCACGCCGTGGTATTAGTGCAACCGATCTCGCGCTTTTTACTCGCCAACTAGCTACCTTAGTGCGCGCCGCATTACCATTAGATGAAGCACTTTCTGCAGTAGGCCAGCAAACTGAAAAACCGCGCATTAAAAGCATGGTGTTTGCCCTACGCTCAAAAATTTTAGAAGGCCATACGCTTGCTTCAGGCCTGGCGGATTATCCAAAAATATTTCCTGACCTGTTTCGTGCCACCGTCGCCGCAGGTGAATCTTCCGGGCATTTAGATATCGTATTAGATCGCCTCGCCGATTACACAGAAAGTCGTCAGCAAATGGCACAAAAAGTTGCACAGGCAACTATTTATCCAGCCATCTTAACTATCATGGCATTTTTAGTCGTCACCGGTTTATTAATATTTGTAGTGCCACAAATCGTAGAAGTATTTAATACTTCCGGCCAGGAACTCCCTGGCATTACACAAGCGATGATCTGGATAAGCGAGTTCTTACAAAACTGGTGGTTTGCCTTAATTGTTATAGGTATCGTAATTTATTTTGCTACGAAAAAATTTTTGTCTATTCCAGTTAACACACGCCGCTATCACTTATTTTTACTAAAACTGCCAGTAATTGGTAAGTTAGTAAGAGGCCTGAACACCGCACGTTTTTCCAGAACTCTAAGCATCCTTACTTCCAGTGGTGTACCCGTATTAGATGCCTTAGCACTCTCGGCACCGGTAGTAACTAACCTGCCTATGCGAGATGCTGTTGTTGAAGCATCATCGCGTGTAAGAGAAGGCTCAACGATTTATGCAGCCTTAGATCGCAGCAAATTATTCCCACCAATGACGCTGCATTTAATTTCCAGTGGTGAACGTTCAGGTAACCTGGAAGACATGTTAGACAAAGCCGCAGTTCAGCAAGAACGTGAACTGGAAGTTTTAATTGCGGTGTTCATGGGATTATTTGAGCCGTTGTTAATTGTGGCTATGGGCGGCATTGTTTTGTTGATTGTACTTTCTATATTGTTGCCGATTATTAATATGAATGATTTGATGCAGTAGCGTGTTTATTGTTGCTTTAGTTTATTAGAACTATTAAAACCCTTAACTTAATTGCACGTTTCAACTTTAAGGTTCGCCTGCTGGCGAACCTTAAAACACCAACCCGTGACTACGATTACACCTGTAAAAAAATCCTCATCTCTGAGTGCTTTTATCAGGGATCCAGCATCTTTACGTAATTCAATGTCCCTGAATTCCTGCCTTCGCAGGAAGGATGGCATTTTTTATTTTGTAAGGCGGAACAAGCAGTGTGATTCCAGCAATCGTTGAGTTAATGGTGGATCCACTTCGTTTGATCCACCCTACAGCTTATAATACAGAAAACACCATCGATTGCAGTCTTGTGACAATTCAGCCTGTCGCTTGCCGAAAATTATTTCTATAGAGGGGTGAAATTACAGGGATGTAATTTCAAGTGCTGATTAAGCCCGGACGGCGCATCAGTACGCCCCGCAAAAAGAATTATAAACTAACAGTTAATTAGGCCATTAGAAGTAACCAATAATAATTTTCGGGAATTTTCATCGGCCGTTTGATGAAAACAAGCGGCTGAGCGAGCGGGCTTTTTGCTTACTTTTTTGGCTGCAGAAAAAAGTATGTCGCCAGCAGGCGAACCTTAAAACCTCAGCAAGTGACTTGGGTTCGGCCTGTAAAAATCGACCAGTTGGGTCAATGGTAGATCCACTTCGTTTGATCCACCCTACGTAACCTTGCTTTTTACACCACGATTAACTGATTTGCCTTGCGATAAACTTCTCAGCAAGCCAAAGATAAAGCCCCCCCGCAATCGCCCCATACAAATGCGCATTCACCGCCACTCTTCCACCTGTCATCTCCTCCGACCCCGGCATCGCCCCGTACACCTGCTCCCATATCAACTTCACCACAATCAACATCAATAAAACCACACCGCTCAGTTTATATCGCTGCATTTCAAAGCGCGCACCAATAATAAACAGACCATGCAATACCCCGGAAAAACCCACATATCGATTAAGCTGCATATCCAACATAAGGCCCGCACTACTCAACAGCGCAATAAATACGATGGCACCTAGCCAGTAAGCGTTGGTTTGATAATTTGCGAAGAACACCATCAGCATAATCACGCCGCCCATATTGAGCCCAAAGTGGCTCCAGTTGAGGTGTGTAAAGTGCCCGCTTAACAAACGCCAAATTTCGCCCTGCTCTATTAATCCACGATCGAATGCTGCGATATCTTGTATAAACTGCAAAAAAAAGCACAACGCGATTAACGTAAGCCACAGTTTATGAACTTGTAGGCGTTGTAATATGTCTGTCATAGAGAAAAATCTAGCATCTGGTATGATAATGCCACAAAGTTTAACCAACTATTGCCAATGGAGCCATCAGTGAAAATATCGTCGAATAAACAGCAGGGTTTTACGCTTATTGAAATAATCGTGGTGGTAGTAATTATTGGCATTTTGGCCACATTTGTTGCGCCTAAGTTTATGGGTAAAACTGATACCGCACGTATTACCAAAGCGAAGAGCGATATTCTCTCACTTGAGAGCGCACTGGATTTATACAAACTGGATAACTTCACCTACCCAACGACCGACCAGGGGCTGGAAGCGCTTATTAGTATGCCATCATCTGACCCTGTGCCGACTAACTGGCAGAAAGGTGGCTACATTAAAAAATTACAGAAAGACCCATGGCAGCGTGATTACCTTTACCTGAGCCCTGGCGAACATGGTGAAGTGGATATTTATTCACTGGGTGCGGATGGCGTAGAAGGTGGTGAAGGCGCTAATGCTGACATTGGTAACTGGAATTAATTCTTAGCACTTATCTAATATGCCGCGCCGCTACTCAATGCCCTACAGGCAATATATTAAGGGCTTCACCTTAATTGAGATACTGGTTGTTATCGTCATTATCAGTATTAGTGTCGGCCTGGTAGTGGTGAACTTTACGACTGGCGGCGTCGATAAAAAAGCCGAAGAAGAAGTTATCCGCCTACAGCAGCTGTTGCGTACGGCACACCAGCAATCGGTTATTCGCGCCGAAGAATACGGTGTGCGGTTTTATAAAACCGGTTACCGCTTTATGAAATACGACGAGCTAAACAAACAGTGGGTGGATATACCTAATGATCGTTTACTGCGCCACCGGCTGCTTGCCGAACCCTTAGAGCTCTATTTATATATTGAGCAACTATCTGTCGAAATTCCTGAATCTACTGATGATGACCCAGAGCCTGCAGAAGAAACTGGACTGACTAACGAGGATGACAACACTCAAACGACAACGCGCGCACCGGCACTCAATTCAATAGACAAGCAGATTATTAAACCACAAATATTTTTACTCTCTAGCGCCGAATTAACGCCGCCTTTTGAGCTACGTATCCGCGTACCTGGTAGCGACATTGAAGAACCTTTGTACGGCTTACCGCAGGGCGAATACAGCCGTGAAGCCAATGAAGACTAAAGGATTTACCTTAATAGAGGTGATGGTCGCCCTGGCGATTATTGCGATTGCACTAGCCGCCTTAATTAAAGCCTCGGGAAATCACACGCGCTCGGCAGCTTATCTTAAATCTAAAACACTGGCGCACTATGTAGCATTGAACGAAGTCGCCAGGCTACAAATAGAAAATGCCTGGCCTGATTTGGGCACCAAAAAAGACGACACCGAAATGGCCGGCATCATCTGGTACTGGACCCGTGAAGTTGAAAAAACAATGGATGAAAGCGGCAATATTCGCAGCCTTAAACTTAACATTTATCAGGGTGAAGATCGTGAATACAGTCTGGCTCAGATACAGGTGTATATTGCCAGCCCTGCAGCCAGAGCAGCTATTAATAGAAACACCACTGGCACGAGCAACAGTAATGACACGCCCTAGCTCAATTCCGCCATGCAGAAAAAACACCGGCTTCACTTTAATTGAAGTGATTATCGCCATGTCTATTTTTGCCATTCTGGCGATACTTTCCTATAGCGGCTTACACTCAGTCATTATGAGTAAAACTTCTACCGAGGTTTCATTGGAGCGTCTGCAGGAATTACAAATGACCATACTGACACTGAACAGCGACCTGCAACAAATCAGTAACCGTGATGCACACGATGCGCTGGGTGGCTCTTTAAATAAATTAAGCACACAGAGCAGCGAATACCTGATTGAATTTACACGTGGTGGCTGGCGTAATCCGGCCAACTTGGCACGCAGCTCATTACAGCGTGTGGCTTATCAGCTTAAGGATGACGCACTAATTCGTATTTACTGGCCGCATGTTGATCGTGCAGATGAAGAGCAACGCGTAGAGCGCACCCTTATTCACAATATTGAATCACTGGAAATACTGTTTTTAAATGAAAAACAGGAGTGGAAAGAAGACTGGCCTTCCGCAACCGCCCTGGCATCAACTGACCCTGCCGCATTACCTGCGGCAATTGATGTGCGGCTAAAAATGAATGACTGGGGTGAAATTAAGCGCCTGATCAGGGTAAACAATTAATGAAAGCGCTACGGCATTTAAGACATCAATCTGGGGTTGCTCTCATTACAGCTTTACTAGTAGTTTCGCTGGCCAGTATTCTGGCTATCTCATTAGTTGAACATCTGAATTATGACATCCGCCGCACAGAGAATATTTTACGCTTTGATCAGGCACAGCTTTATAACGACAACATAGTAGAGTATGTCCGCGGACGTTTATATAATGATAGAGTCAATGAAAATGAATTTGATACACTTATAGAGTCCAGCGAAGCGGAAGATTTAGTAATCCCAATAGACAACGGCATTATTACGGGCAAATTACTCGATCTGCAAGGCTGCTTTAATATTAACAATTTGTCGAAAACAAACCCCTCGGCAGAGCTAACTCGAAATAAGTTAATATTTCGAACACTTCTGGGCCAGCTGGACATTGAAGCCGCATTGCATGCATCACTGACAGATAGCCTAATAGACTGGCTGGATGAGGACGACATTAGTGAGCAGGAAGGCGCAGAGTTCGATTACTACATAGGGCTTGATTCACCTTACCGCACCGCCAATAGTTTAATGCTTAGCCCTACTGAACTACGCTTAGTGAAAGGCTATACTACGGAAATTATTGAAAGACTGGCAAAACATATTTGTGTTTTACCCCGCGTAAATACCCGCATCAATATCAACACGGCCAGCCTTGAGATGTTAGAATCTATTAATGAATTGACTACACACGCGAGTACGATTATTGATTTTCGTGAGGGCAACCCTGATGACCCTGAAGATAACGAAGCTTTTGCGACCTTAGATGACTTTAAAAAATACACCAAAGACACACTCAAAATTCCAAATTATGACCCTACAGGCCTGCAAGTTTATTCAGAATATTTTATGCTTGAATCATACACACAGTTAGGTGCTGGAGAGATACATTTGTACAGCCTGATATACCGAGACCAGGAA
>Ga0316209_1000483_pt1 | contig 69061 bp, 90 predicted proteins | sample 6monopyrite_MG_FD_204945 | JGI IMG/M metagenome (GOLD analysis project Ga0316209, IMG submission 204945) | Microbial mat bacterial communities from mineral coupon in-situ incubated in ocean water Damariscotta River, Maine, United States -... | ecosystem: Environmental > Aquatic > Marine >... | reverse complement strand
GGAGCTTTTTTTTATGTACCTTAGTGGGATAAACCTTAGCATGGGGCAATACTGCATTAATAGTTTTTTTATTTTTATCTGAAATAACAAAAGCAACAAACTTTTGATCGGAATTATTAAAAAAATCCACCGCTGATAATGACACCAATTTTTTTAACATTACTTTATTTTCATTTTTAAACCAGGAGACGATACCACCCGATAAAACTTTAACTGATTTAAAGTTTTTAGTTTTCAGACCAGCACATTTTTGATTTAAAACACGTTCATTCCAGCCATGCCCAACAAATATTATGTTTTTATTTCTTAAAAACGCTTTTGTATCTATTAAAGTTAACGGGATATTGATTGAGCCGGGTATAGATTTTCTTTCAAAATCAGGCTTTCTTCTAACATCAACAAACAGAATTTTTTTATTATTTTTTAACTGCTTAGCCTGAACAGCACATCCTTTTTGAGTAATATTTATCTCAGCATGTATTGCTGTTGAAGAAAATAAAAATACACAAAGCAAAATATTTGCATAAAGGTATTTTAAATAATGTGTTTTTCTATACATCACAAACTTTCACGACCTATTAATGTTAAATGTCGCGATATACTAGCAGATAAAAAATGTGAGTAAATTATGTGGACTTAGAACTTTAACGGAAGCCCTAAAACAAGTGAGTGGGCGGGCGGGGCCGGAATCGAATAATAAGATCAACAGTTTAATATATAAAGGGTAATTAGGATTCGATTTCAGTGTTAGCAACCGATATACCAACAAACAATCTCATTGTATTTCAAAGGCTTACGTATTTAACATTCAGTATACTACACCATAAATTAAGTTGGATTTAACTTACTAAGTTGATATTTCTGCTTTTAAGTATATACTTGTATCTACAAATGTACTTACGTGTATTTACAAGGCAATCACTATGAATGAAGTAGCCTACAAAGGGAAAGTAGCCAAAAATGGGAATTCTGAATCACTGCGCTTTGAAAAAACGCTTTTCAAAAGCCATCCTCAGTTTGCACAAGGCTCTGAATTAATAGCGACACCGCTTGCTGACGATATTTTGCTTGTGCGTGTAAACATGCCTACAAAAGAACATGCTCCGTCAAACGATCCCGTTATGTCGGTTTTTTTGTCTTTTCTTGAGAAAGATATGATCGCACACCCAGAAAATATCACACCGATTGCTCAGTCTGAAATGGATGAAATTGCCGATCTTGTTGATGGAGTGGAGTTTGGCGAATAAATCCTGCGTCAATGGATGGACGCTCTACCAACACCCTCTTTTTAAAGACCAACTTACTGGCCTTAAAGAAGACGTGGTTGAACTTAAAAAATCAGATCCTGAAAACTACAAAACTCATCCTAAAACAAAATTATTAGCCTCGATTTTTAAGGCCATTAATGAGCGTGTACCGAATAATCCAGATGCTCCAGAATTTCGACAAGGTCATACTCCAGGTAAAGATAATAGTCACTGGCGTCGGGTTAAGAACGGCATTCCTAATCGCTATCGTTTATTCTTTCGCTTTAGTAGTTCTCCTCCCCCTCCATCAATTGTCTATGCTTGGATCAATGACGATAAAACGCTTCGAAAAGCGGGCGCTAAAACAGATTGCTATGAAGTATTTAAAAACATGTTAAAACGCGGAGTTGTCCCACAAAGTATTGAAGAGCTTATCGAGACGGCTAAAACGAGTAAATAATTAAACATTATTTGATACTAAGAGAAAAAATCGAATAGTTTTGCATCAACAATCTACACACCATTTTCAATTGAAAAATAAATCAATAATTAGTATCTGAAAAAATGGTGAAACTAATTTAGCCTAAATACGATTCTGTCCCCGCAGTCGAACTCTATTCTTAACTAACTGAATTTAAAACAAAATATAAACATTATAAATCCATATACCAACAAACAATGTTGATGGAATTCAAAGACATATAGACCTAAGGCCTAAGTATAAAGATACAGAGTTGCAGCCATAAGCAACAACCTGTCACCCAGGACAAAAACATCACTATGTGCCGTTATAATTTTTTTCTGTGGATTTTCTAAAACTAAAAAGTGATGCCCAGGGCCAACTTCCATAAGTATAGACAACTTATTGATATTTATTAAAATTTATACTGTTCGATAAACCATATACCCCCAATTATACCTCTAATAATAAATCTCACGTTTCAAGAATGTGCAGTTTTAATAATTTCTTTGTCGGCCAAGCTCTCAACATAACTAAATGTAATTTCAGCATGACCTTCTACAGCTTCTTTCTCAATTAGACAATAATTAACACCAGAAAATGATGGGAGATCATACATTGCTTTACGTAAAAGTTTTTCGAGAATACTTCTTAGACCACGCGCACCCGTTTCATTCTCCATCGCCTTTCTTGCAATTGCCTTAATCGCTTTGTCAGTAAACTCAAGCCTTGCATTATCAAACGAAAATAATTTCTGATATTGCTTAATGAGTGAATTACGAGGTTCTGTGAGTATTTTAACCAGGGTTTCTTCATCCAGCGCCTCAAGCGCTGTTACTATCGGAAAACGCCCAATAAATTCAGGAATCAAACCAAAATAACGCAGATCTTCTGATTTGATTTCCTGCATCATTATTCCCGCACTTAATGCAGAGTCATCATCTTTTTCATTCAATTCAACCTGAAAACCGATGCCGCCTGTTTTAGGCTGCACACGTTGTTTAATAATTTTTTCAATTCCGGAAAAGGCTCCGCCAACGATAAATAGAATATTGGTCGTATCGACTTCTGTTTCTTCGCCCCCTTCCTTACGACGCCCTTTCAATGAGACCTTAACCTTGCTGCCTTCTACCAGTTTCAAAAGTGCCTGTTGTACCCCTTCTCCGGAGACATCACGTACCGATGTGGCCGATTCAGAACTGCGTGCAAGCTTGTCAACTTCATCAATATATACAATGCCCCACTCCGCGCGGCCAACATTACCTTCTGCCACATCCAATAATCTGACTAAAAGGCTTTCAACATCTTCACCGACATAACCTGCCTGAGTTAGTGAAGTTGCATCGGCAACAACAAATGGCACACCAATGACTTTTGCCAGTGTACTGGCCAGTAAGGTTTTTCCCGTTCCTGATGGGCCCAATATAAGAATATTTGATTTGCTGAGTTCAACGTCATAGTCATCACCCAGCGTCGGCATTTCTCCACTCTCACTTTTTAGTCTTTTATAGTGATTGTATACCGCGACCGATAAAACTTCTTTTGCATCGTTCTGGCCGATGACATATTTGTCTAGATGTTGTTTGATAGCGGAAGGTGTTGGTAAAGGGCAATGTAATTTATCCAAATCACGTTTACGCCCCCAACTGGTCACAACCTGACTTGCCAGATGGACGCATGCCTCACAAATATGACCTTCCAACCCGGCTATAAGAGGGGTATTTACCGCTTTCTCAATTCCACAAAACGAACATGTTATGACTTGCTCTTCCGTGCTCATAATACTAAACCCCTGCTATTTATTGAGACTGTCCCTGGTTAGCTCAGAGAGCCAGTTCTTTTTACACATACGACGACGTCGCTCTAACATATGTTCACGTATCTTAGGTTCAGCCATTCTCATGGAAACAGCACCCGCTTTACTGATAGATTTACAATATAAAATATGTAGTCCAATTGGTGATTCAACGATTTCAGATATTTCATTTTCTTTCATGCTAAACATAACTTTATCCAGCTCCGGATAAAGTTCACCTTTTGGAATATTACCAAGAAAACCATCACGTAATGCCGTTGGACATTCGGAATGCTTTATTGCCTGTTCAGAAAAACGCCCTGATTTTTTAAGCAGACGCTTTCGAATATCGTCCAATCGTAATTTCGCAGCTTCATATTTATTTTCTTCATAATCATCATTGAGGGTAATTAAAATATGGTAGGCTTCACGCGTCTCAGGTTTATTAAATTTATCTTTATGTAAATAAAAATAAATCATCACATCCAGTTCATTAACCGTTGCGGCACGTGAACCCACTTTATCCAGTACGGTCTCAACCAGCATTTCCCGGTACAGTGATACATATAATTTTTTGTCATCCAGATCATTCAGTTTTAGGTCGGCGATAAATTCCTCATCCGAGCTGTAGCGTGACTTGATTTCTTCCATGGATTTTTTGAGAAGACTTTGAGTTAATACGACATTTTGCGCTTCGGGCGAAGAAAGTATCAGGCTTTCCAGTTCAAATGCCTTTAACGCCTGAAGTTTCACTTCATTTAATTCAGAAGGGTTTAATTCACTGGGATTTTTTCCATATTTATTTACTGCTGCCTGTAGCAAATGATAAGCATGGTCGATATTATCTTCAGCAATAATGTGTTTTTTAGTCTGCATGGAACGGGCTCTGTTTAAACTCATAAGCTTGCATTACCTTTTTCATTATTCACCGGGATCTTCCAGCGCTGTTTCCGGAACCTGAAGAGAACGGCCGGGAAAACGAACATGATATTGCACCCCGCCCGGCGCATCGCGTAACACTTTCTCTATCTCACCCTGCGTGCCTTTTTCTACAATGACTTCACCCTTGAGTGCCAGAGGAATAAGCGATCGCACCTTGTCACGGAATTCATATTTACTGGGTACCCATTTGTCATCTATAGAAATTAATTCTTCTTCACGACAGCCAACAAGAATATCCGACTCCAGAAAATGTACGCCATAGATAATATAATCCTGCAAATAGGTACCGACACTTTGCACATGACCTGTACTCCCACAAGCGACTAACGGTTTACCTATATCCATACCAGGATAGGTTCCATCATTCCTTACATTTCTAATTAAGCGTACTTCGTCACCATAATTGTAGTTAGGACGCATAATAAATTCCGTTACTTAACCAGTTGATCCAGTGATACAAACGCTTGTTGTGGTTCATGCATGCGAAATACTTTAAAAACTTTTTCTGTCACAGCATCTGAATTAACAAAATCCTGGTATGCAGTCATTAAAAGATCTTTATATACCGCCCTTTTTTCAATATCACCTTCAGGCATACTCTCACCTTCATTTGAAAGATAATTATGAAAACGTTGCAGGATATGCAAACGATTTACATGTACTACTGATTGATCATATTCAATATCAAAGTATTGCAAAAACTCTTCAGCGCTACTGAGTTCTTCCATATCTTCTTCAAATAAATCTTCATTATTCATATTCATCACCTTTCTTATTTAAATGGTATATATTATTCAAAACCACGAATTGAGCTAATATTTTCTGACGACTTAACACTCAGCGATTCAAGTGCAATATCCAGTAGAAACGCGGCACGTAATCTATTATGAGGATCAAGTTCAACAACTTTTGATAACATATTTGCACCCGCTTCAAAATCATTATCACGTAAGTGTAAATAGCCTGCACCTTTCAAAGCCATTAAATAAAAACGTAAGAGTCCCATTGAAATAACAGCACCTTCACCAAGATGGCTAAATTTAAGATCCTGCCAGTTGTCTGGAAGCTTAAGTCTTGATGCTGATACTTCCATGGCACGATGCGCCACTAAAATCGCATCTTTGTATTTATGCTGATAATAGTAATAACGGTACATCGCCACCAGAACAGTCAAATTCGCTGGCGCAATAAAATAAGCTTTAAGTAAACATTTTTCTGCCTCATCTTCGCCATACAAATTAGCGGCTTTTTGTATTAACTCTTCAGCCAGTTGCGGGATCGGGTCATCAAAATACATCGACTGACCTTCGAAATCTTGCAAGTCCATTAGTACTCTCCTACTGCGTGTTTCATGTTAGATAACAAACCAGCATCATCCGTTTCACAAACAATGTTGGCTTCGCATTCATCACAATCGTGTATCAATGCGGTTTCATGTGCGATGTTTGAAACGTGCTGTAACTGTAATTCAAGATCCTCAATGCGTGTTACAAGACAACTTATTGCCTTACCTATCGGGTCAGGGATAAGATGATGATTCAAATCAATACCAAAAGGATTAACCTCGCCAGCTTCACGAACACTAACTTCCTTGCCCGGAATGCCTATCACGGTACGTTCTGCTTCAACATTATTAATAACAACAGAATTGGCTCCGACTCTTACTTTTTCACCAAGCGTAATCGGCCCGAGTATTTTTGCACCGGCACCTACCATTACACCATCTTTCAGGGTTGGGTGACGTTTACCTTTATTCCATGAAGTACCGCCTAACGTCACACCATGATAAAGCGTTACGCCATTTCCAATTTCTGCTGTTTCACCAATCACCACTCCGGCACCATGGTCAATAAAAAAATGATGGCCAATAGTGGCACCAGGATGAATATCTATATTGGTTAGCAGGCGAGACACATAAGAAATAAGACGCGCGCTAAAACGCCATCCTTTTAACCATAAACGATTTGCAATACGTTGATTAATCAATGCATGCACACCGGGATAAGTCATAAGCACTTCAAAAACATTACGCGCAGCAGGATCGCGTTCAAAAACACAGCAGACATCTTCTTTTAATAATTTAAATAAAGAAATTTCATTGCCCTTCTGCGCTGCCATAATCAGGTTCCTCCTAATTTGTAACTTAACCAATCTTCATTTACATGCTTGCATATATTTTTTTATTTGCTTTGCAGTTTAATTCCAGATAAAGCTTTTCTAAATTTTTACTAGTGGGTGTTTTTTTGCTGCGAGCGACATATAGTCTTATTTGCCCGAGTAAAATTTCTGCTTCACTATTCGATATCACTATGCCTAAATTATGATAGGCATTGACCACACCTTTCGAGCCAGAATGTTTACCTAAAATAAGCTGGTGTTCACGACCAAACAGGCTTGGATCGACGCCCTGATAATTATTTGTATCTTTTAAAATTCCATCTACGTGTATACCAGCTTCATGCATAAACACACCTTCACCAACCAGACTTTTGTGCCATGACAAGGGTCGACCTGAAGCTTGTGTAACAAAATCAGAAAGTGACTGGAATGCTTTTAAATTAATATCAAGTTCAAAGTTATAAAGCTGTTGTAAACCGATAACGACTTCTTCGAGTGCTGCATTACCTGCACGTTCACCTAACCCGTTTACTGTTGTATTAACGTGAGTTGCTCCTGCTAACGCAGCAGACAAACTATTAGCCGTTGCCAGCCCCATGTCATCATGTGCATGCATTTCAATTTCGATATCTACTGCACTCGATAATTTTTGAATGATATTTAAAACACCAAACGGTTCCATAATGCCAACCGTATCTGCAAAACGTAAACGGGTTGCACCGCTGTCTTGCGCCTTTTCAGCAACCTGCCGTAAAAAGTCATCATCAGATCTTGATGCGTCTTCGGCACCTACCGCGACTTCAAGCCCCAGATCAAGCGCTGACTTTACATGTCGTTCAATTGCATCAATCACCCATTTACGATTTTTGCCTAATTTATTTGCTATCTGTTGATCTGATACAGGAATAGATATATCAACCATATCAACACCAAGGCCACGACATGCTTTAATGTCATCAGCATGCATGCGACTCCAGACTAATAATTTTGCACCAAGATTCATATCCGCTACTGCTCGAATACTTTCACATTCATCTGTACCCATAGCGGGGATACCAATTTCAAGTTCAGGTACACCGAGATTAACCAGTTGCTTGGCTATTAGTTGTTTTTCTTCTGTAGAAAACGCCACACCCGCCGTCTGTTCACCATCCCTGAGGGTGGTATCATCGATAACAATTGTGCGTTTAATATCAGTCATTCTCGTATCTCATTTGTCTATATTGACTATACTGCAACCTGCATGCCATTCATTATTTACCATATATTTCAACTGGTTACATGGTATAGAGAGCAGTATTATAATTACATAAACAAACAAAATAGATATTTTGTCATGAAGACGACAATACCTTATTACACTAAAACAGAATAAAAAAGGGATGCATTTCTGCATCCCTTTTAACTACAGAGGAACGGTATTTGTTTAAAAAGTTGTTTTAAAATAAAAACTAAATCCCACTAAGCATAGGTTGGGGCAAACGCCTTTTCAGGATCTTCAACCGGACCGTTTTCATCCCAGTAAGGAGAAAGTTTTCTTAGTCTTTCCATAATAGGCGGCACGGCTTCGATAACACGTTCAACTTCTTCCATAGTGTTATTTCGTGAAAATGAAAAGCGTACCGTACCGTGTGCAGCGGTATAAGGGATACCCATTGCCTTCATCACATGCGAAGGATCCAGAGATCCCGAAGTACAAGCGGAGCCACTTGATGCAGCAATGCCCATTTTGTTAAGCAATAATAAAATGCCTTCCCCTTCAATATACTCAAAGGCGATATTGGAAGTGTTAGGTAAACGGTTATCCGGATTACCCGTCACAAAAGCATTGGGTACAACAGCTAAAATACCTTCTTCCAGGCGATCACGCATGGCTTTGACTTTTGTATTTTCAAGCTCCATGTTCTGCATAGCCAGCTCAGCCGCTACGCCCATCGCAACAATTGAGGCTGCGTTTTCAGTACCTGCACGACGCCCCCGTTCCTGGTGACCACCACGTAGCAATGGACGGAAACGAGTACCTCGACGTAAGTACAACACCCCAATTCCTTTGGGAGCATGCAGTTTGTGCCCGGAAACTGAAAGCATATCAATTTTGGTATTTTTCAGATCCATGGGGATCTTACCCACGGCTTGCACAGCGTCAGTATGAAACATCACACCTGCGGCATTGGCCATCTCAGCCATTCTCTCAACAGGAAAAATAGTTCCCGTCTCATTATTGGCCCACATAACAGAAACGATAGCCACTTTGTCAGAAAGTACTTTTGCATATTCGTCCAGATCAAGATTACCCTTGCTATCGACTTTAAGGTAATGAACCTTATAACCATCTTTTTCCAGATATTCACATAAGGTAAGAATCGCAGGATGTTCGACTACCGTGGTAATGATTTCCTTACGTTCTGGCAGTGCTTTAAGGGCAGAAAGAATTGCAGTTGAATCAGATTCAGTACCACAGGAAGTAAAGATTATTTCTGAATCATTCTCTGCACCCAGCAACTTCTGGATTTGTTTACGCCCTTTCTTGATGCCCATACCGACCTTGTTACCAAAGCTGTGCATTGAAGAAGGATTACCAAACTGTTCAGTAAAGAACGGCAACATGGCATCTACAATTTCCTGATCTACCTGGGTGGTTGCATTATTATCAAGATAGATATCAGCCATGATTATGCTCCTGCTTGTAGTGGTTTACTTGCAGGTATGACCTTAATAAATTCTCCAAGGTCTTCGATCAAACGTTGCTGGATACCGCCAACAGTGACCGCTGCACTTTGGCAGCCTGCGCATGCACCTGTCATTTTGAGATATACGTTATTACCATCAACTTCAAGCAATTCAACATCACCTTTATCTGCCTGTAATGTTGGACGAATTGACTCAATAACCATTTCAATACGCTTCATTCGTTGTAAATTTGTCATACCACCTGAAGCAGCAGGCTCAACTGGTTTCGATACCGCATTAGGATCAAATTTTTCACCTTTCTCTTCAAGAACCATTTCAAGAATTTCTTCGATACCTTCGTGGCAGGATGAACAACCGCCTCCCGCCTTGGTATAATTTGTCACGTCTTCAACGGTACGTAAATCATTCGCGCGAATGGTTTCTTCAATCATCACGGCATCAACAGCAAAACATTTACAAATCAAAGCGCCTTCTTCATGGTCATCCGTCCACACTTCTCCACGATAGTTTGCAACTGCAGCTTGTAATGCTTCACGCCCCATAACCGAACAATGCATTTTTTCAGGTGGTAAACCATCGAGGAAATCAGCAATATCCTGATTAGAAACATTTAAGGCATCATCAACGCTCATACCTTTAACAATTTCTGTTAATGCGGAAGATGAGGCAATAGCGGAACCACAACCAAAAGTTTGAAATCCCGCTTCCAGTATGATGTCATTTTCCGGATTAACCTTTAAAGTTAAACGCAGTGCATCACCACAACTAATTGATCCCACTTCACCCGTTGCATTCGCCTCTGCAACAGCGCCAGCATTTCTCGGGTTAAAAAAATGTTCTTCTACTTTCTCTGAATAATCCCACATCGTTGTATCCCCTATGTCCTGTTAAGCTGAAAATGAATTACCACAACCGCAACTGGCTGTTGCATTTGGGTTTTCAAATTTGAAACCTGTACCTTCAAGCCCCTCGACAAAATCGACGGTTACTCCAGCCAGTATGTCTTTACTCGCTGGATCGACAAAAACTTTTACTGCTCCAAATTCAAGTATTTCATCATCAGAAGCTGCATCTTCTTCAAGACTCATTCCATATTGAAAACCGGAACAACCACCGCCTGAAACACTAATGCGAAGTCCATCTATTTCTTTATCTGCGCTTTGAATAAAACGATCAACAGCTTGTATAGCGCTATCTGTGAGTGTAATCATATCTAAATACCTCTTTGGCAAATGCCTTGCATTGGTAATCCTATGTGAGTTATTCAGGTTATTTGCAAGCCATATGCCAGTAGCATAAATAATCTTTAAGTCATTGTTAGTTATAATTTTTATGTTTTATCGGGATTCAGATGAGTGTCGTAAACAGTCCAATCATTAATGATGGATAAAGATGCATTGTCGCTTTTACGACAACATATGAATGAAATTTAAATGCACACTATGAAGAAAAAATAACGAGGTCATTATGCGAATAGAAGAATTAAATACCGGAGATACTGTTTTTGCTGCTATTGATATTTTAAACGACGGTAGTCATCCGGAACATGCTGAAGATAAGACTATTGCCACGCGAGGCACTCGCGGAGTGTTAGTCAATATAGGCCACCTTGAGGACAATCCTGATAAACAACTTATGTTGGTCAGGTTTGAATCCAGCGATCTGACGCTTGGTCCACCAGTAGGATGTTGGGTAGAAGAATTGTTATGTGAACAGCCACAAGACAGCTGATTATTATGCAATCAAAAAATGAAGCAACTAAAGACGGTGTAACTAATAGCACTAAAACTACTGAATTTAGTGTCAGTGATTATCATCATCGTACCAGGCATTATCCGGAAAAATATGCCGCGGGACCGGGAACGCTTGACTGGTCAATGCAACCGAATGCCTTTCGAAGCTATGATGGCTGCAGTCATATAGAACTTCCTCTAAATGCTGACAATATAAGAACGTCTTATGCAGAACTTTATAATAGCGGTAATATAACAAGCGAAACAATGTCGCTCGCTAATATTGGGACTTTGTTTGAATTATCGCTGGGACTCTCATCATGGAAACAATATGGTCCCGATAAATGGGCACTGCGTTGTAACCCTTCCAGCGGTAACCTTCATCCTACTGAAGCTTATCTTGTCAACTGGGATAACACCCTGCTTGACTGCGGTATATATCATTACCGTAGTGATATGCATTTGCTTGAACAGCGTTGCACTATTGACCCCGAACAAAGTACATCACTTATGGCGTTAACAGCCAGACAAAGTGGTTTTGTTGTTGGATTTTCCTCAATTCACTGGCGTGAAGCCTGGAAATACGGTGAACGGGCGTACCGTTATTGTCAACTGGATATTGGTCATGCAATTGCTGCTATCAGCTACGCCGCAGCAACTCTCGGCTGGTCAGTCATGCATCTTGACAATATCGCTGATGACGAAATTAATGCTTTACTTGGTTTAACGGATAATGAAAGTATCGGTCAGGCAGAAACAGAACATCCGGATGCACTGTTATACATTAGTCGCACTCATATTGAGGATGACATTGCCATTACCTCATTAGTAAAGCAATTCTGCAATTTTATTACAAAAATAAAATGGACTGGTCAGGCCAATATACTCGACCATCATCCCATGCATACATGGCCTGTGATTGAGCAAATAACAGAAACTACCCGCAAACCCGGAACGACTAAATTGCAAAACCCTTACCCGGATGATAAAACGCAATTGCTGATCGATAAAACATATCAAGCCATTCAAGCCAGCCAACTCATTCGACAACGGCGCAGTGCCCAGGCATTTGATAATAGTGATATGATGCCAGTGGAAACGTTTTATAATATGCTGGATAAATTATTAGCAAGAAATATTACTCCGTGGAACAGTATCAACCTGCAACCGCGCACTCATCTTATATTTTATGTCCATAGAGTTGAAGGTTTAAAGCCAGGTCTTTATGCACTGCCTCGCCATCCTAATGCAAAAACAATGCTTCAGAAAAATATGCGAAATGAATTTAAATGGCTGGATGTTGCAGATTGCCCAAAACACATTCCTCTTTACGAACTCGTAACCGCTAACAGTAAAAATGCAGCACGTAAATTGTCCTGTCACCAGGATATCGCGTCTGATGGTGCCTTTAGTGTTTCGATGCTGACAGAATACAAAAATGCATTGGACAAAGGTGACTGGCAATATCGCTACATGCACTGGGAAGCAGGCATAATTGGACATGTGATGTATCTTGAGGCAGAAGCGACAAACAGACGCGGTACCGGGATCGGTTGTTTCTTTGATGACTCAGTGCACCAACTTCTCGGAATAGAAACGGAAGAACTGCAAGTCATCTATCACTTTACGGTCGGCACACCGATCGTAGATCAACGTTTGATCAGTTTATCACCCTATACTCATCTAAAACGTTAAATCGAAATGCACAGCCAGAAGTTCGAGCAGGGATTCAAAACTAAGCCCCTCGTGAATATCCATGCTGCTTGAAATATCCACTTCATCATGAAATGGATATTCAAGATGAAGACCATAGCAATTTTCAGGCTGGCCATAAGTATAAATATAGGCGCTAAGGTGTGCGTTATCTTTTTTAAATAATCGCACTGAACGTACATCAAGATTATGGTTTTGTGAAATATGAAAATTGTCGGCAGAAAGCGCTTCGGTTAAAAGCACTAATAATAATTTTATTGAAATATCTTTTTCAATTGCCCATATATTTACTTCATCCGTCAATATAGTATTCACCCGATTCAATAATACCCTCGAATAATTGCAATATTTTCCCGGGTTCCATTAAATGGCCATGACGTTCTTTACCCGGCATAATTTCCAGCTTGATGTTTGCATCAATCAACATTTTCAACACCCTGGAAATAAAATGTTCCATTGATATCGCATTCGACACCTGGCCTTCCCATTCGCCTATGGCATTATCAATCGCTAGCTGGCGGTATGGCCAAACAGGAAGTGAAGTAACACCACCTTCTTCGCGCATGACCCAGCCTGACTCATCACCCAGTCCCCAGACTTCTTCGACTTCAGCAACACGAGTGATAAAATATTCAAGCAGTGTAAAACCTGACATGCTTTCAATTGCATCGTATTCTTGAGCATTAGGTTCGAATTGCATAACTAAATCACCACTTCAAAACCTTCAAATTGAGGAGGGCCAAGGTATATATCCTTGACCTCACCTGCGTTAGCATGAGCCTTACGAAAAGCTTCAGATTTCGTCCAGTTGCTAAAAGCCTCTGCTGACTCCCATAATGAGTGCGAAGCGAATAGCGTTGCATTATCGTCACTGGTACCCTGTAATAAGTTAAAGGTCTTAAAACCTGGCACTTCACTTAAATGGGTATCACGGTTATTCCAGATATCAATGAAATCCTGCTCCTTTCCCGGCGCAATACGAAATCTGTTCATTGCAATATACATAGTATGATTATCTCCTGATGATAATTAAATTTAAACTTAAACCGCTTCTGATATTTCAACGTCAATATTTTCCAGCAGTGCCGGTTTGACTTTTTCCAGCCATGCATCGAGTCTTGACTCGGTTAACAGGCCCTGAAAATTATTATCAATAACCAAGCCGACAAAACGGTCATCAACAATAGCTTTTGATTTTTCAAATACATACCCCTCTGTACTCCAGTCGCCAATAGTCGTCGCGCCACAATGGGTAAAAACTTCATAAAGTAGAAATAGGGTATCAGCAAAACGGTCTGCATATTTTTCCTGATTACCCAAACCATACAATGCGACCGTCTTTCCTGTCAGATCAGCACCGGCTAACTGGGGTACAAATTCTTCCCAGCTCCCCTCTTTAACCCCTGTAGAAATTCCCGGGAACTGACCTTCGCCATAAGTCGGTGTACCGAGTATCAATGAGTCGTACAGCAATAGATCCTCAACAGTGATACGATTAACATTTAATGGCTTACTGGCAATACTGCCTAATTTCTTCGCCATTTTTTTTGCTATTAAACGTGTAGTGCCGGAATCTGTACCAAAAAATATTCCTATTTTATTCATTCTAATAATCCTGTTATTTTGATAAAGCCTGACTCCCATCTTCTACCGACAATTGATTCAGTAATTGTTGCTAACGATTAATGTCAAAGCCTGTATCACAGTCCTTAAAAAATTCATCCGCATGTACTATCACATCCTGCATCACCATATTGACAAATTTTTTTGCCTGGTTTGAATAAACAATATGATCTGGAACGGCTTTTTCAAAAAACAAAATATTATTTTTCTTTGTATAGCTACCCATCCGCATACCGGTAAAATTTGGTTTATCCAACTTGCCTGGCAACATGAAAGTAACATCAAGTGAAGGACCGCCGGGCATCATGCCATGTAATGTTTTAGTTGCCATGGTAGCAGCCAGAAAAGTAATAGCATGGTAAATCATGCTGCCTGACAATTCTGAACTTGCTGTATTAGTACTTATGTATAAACTCATAACACGAGTTCCCTTAAAGTTATATATTATTTCTAATATGTATACTTGACTGAGCAAGAATCAAACCAACACGTCGTTCAATTGTTTATTGTTCAGAATCAAACACTAACTGACTTAATAGCTATAACAATCAAAATACACTCTCATCAATTATGTTCGTTTTGTCTGCTTTGCGACAAAACCAGATTACAGCTAAAACAGCATTACTATATTAAAAGATTGTTTCATATAGCATTTGTAAAAACACCTTCGATGGTATGAAACTTGCGATAGCGATATAAAATTACAATATTGAGGTTAATTATGTCATTAGAAAAATTTAAAGAATCAGGTCTTCTGTTCAACTCAAATTTTCTGGAAAAAACCAGTGAAAAAAATCTCTTTGGTTATCGTGGAGAACTGGTTCTGATAGAAGGTGAAATAGGAGATTCGAATGGCCATGCGAAACCACCTGTTGAGGTCATGCGCGGTAGTGTATTGCTTGCAGATAACAAACTTAAACTTATCATTGGTGCTATTGATCAACTAGAAACAATTACCGTTTTTACTGAAAAATATAAAAGCTATTTTTCAAATGACATGATTGCGGTTCTGTTCGTGGTTAACATAAAGGAGCCCATACAGGTAGAATTAGACGGAAATAATTTCATATTAATTCCACTCGTTCAGGGTATGCCATGGAATGAAATTATCGATGAGTTAGCATTAGAAAAAAGTGACTTCAAAGGCCAAACTCCGGCAGATAAAATTGTTACACTTTACCAAGAGCTAAAAAACTATTCACCTGAATATCCGGCTGTATCACTGGACGAAGCACTTTCCTCAACAACTGACATAGTTCGTGAAAGTTACGGTGCAGTATAAAATATCCATTATAAAAAATGATTTTAGACTGGTCCAAATATCATGATGCAGGTATGGGTGAAGTGAATGCAGATATTCCCCTCAGTGGTGGGGATTTTGCCAGGCCGATCTCTGTTTGTATTAATGTCAACAATGTGAAAAGACTGATAAAGGAAGCTAACAGATTGCTCTCGGTGTTACATCTACGTATTGAAGCAGGTAAAACCATCATAGGCCTTGAGCCAGCCTGTTTATTTACGATACGAGACGATTATAAATTTTTTGGGTTGGATCAAATAGAAGAAAAAATTTTATTATCATCGCTTCATGAACATGATAACGCCAGAATTATTGCAAATGGTTTTTCCTGTCGCCACCAAATTAAAGAAAGTGTTAATCGCTCAGCCACACATATTGTGAGCCTGTTACGGGAAGTCATGGAATGAGTAAAGCTTTACGTCTTGCCGTAGCGAGTAAAGAAGGAATTGCTATCACAGAACACTTTGGACATGCCAAACAGTTCCGCATTTATGATGTGCAGGACGATATATGTACATTTTTAGAACAGCGCCGTGTTGATCATTATTGTCTTGGTGGCTATTCTGATAGAAGTGCTTTATCAGGTATACTCGAGGCCGTCAGTGACTGCCAGGCAGTGTTCGTTGCTAAAATTGGCGATGGTCCAACTGAAAAACTCAATGCCAGGGGTGTAGAAGCCGTTTCCGAATATGCTTATGAAGAAATTATACCTTCCTTACTTGAATATGCCAGTAAACAAACATAACATTCTCTAATTAAATCGAATACCCTTCTTCCTGTAATACTTGTTTCACCTTAGAACGATTCAACATAGTATTGTAATGACGCAAACAGTTGCCTGGTAAAGGCAACCCTGTTCTGTCAGCCCAGAACTCAACATAAAATAATGCTGCATCAGCAATAGAGAATTGATTAACTACATAGTCTCTATCTTCAAGAGATAGATTAATGACAGAAAATGCATTATCAATGATCTCCCTGCCCTGTTGTTTAACCCATTCATAGTCAGATTCATTTGGGGTAAATTTATCCGTGGTAAATATGCGGGCAAAACCTTGCATATGTATTGTCGAAACAACGTATTCCATTGCCTGCATAATCATTACTTCATCTTCCAGATTGTCGGATAATAGTTTTGCTTTTGGATAAGTGCGTGCAAGCCAATATGCAATAGCTGCAAACTCTGTGATTACTTTACCGTCATCTTTTACCAGCATAGGTATACTCGACTTAGGGTTAAGTGCCACATACTCATCAGTTTTATGTTCATTATTTAACAGATTAACCATGTGTGCCTCAAAAACAAGTTCCAGTTCTTCCATTAAAATATGTATACCCGTTGTGCAGGAGCCTGGCGTCATATATAACTTCATATTCATTTCAATTTAACCAAAAAGTCCATCGCGTAACTTTTTTTTATAAGCTTTCATATCAGATTTAGCTATCTGTATTTCTGCATGAAGACGAAGCGAATGTATTTTTATCATGACTTCTACATTTTCTGCTTCTGTAGTGCGCGCTTGCGTTACAATATCGTGTTCATTCTGAGTAAATAATTCTCCCGGTAACTGTTTAACGACGTCATAAATGGCGAATATCGCCTCTTTTTCACCAGGCAGCATTTTACATTTCCCATCCAGAATTTTCAGGGCAACCGTGGTGGTACAATCAACCTGAATAGGTGAAAAATCTGTATTCAACGCCCATTCAACCGCAGGATGCTGTTTATTTGCTTTCTTAAGTGACGACATAAAATTAATTCTGTAAAAAATCCTGTCCAAACTTTAACTTATGCGCTTCCATATAGGCATCAAGAAATGTCTGCTCTGTAAATTCTGCTAAAAGTGACTGGAGATCATCTTTCAATTCACCATCCATCATGCCTTCTACTACACTGTATTCCATAGTCATACCGTTAAATGTTATGTCTGCCATGTTGTACTCCTGATATTCAGATTCATTCTATGCGTTATGTTTAATATCCATACCCCGAAAAATTGAACAGCGTTTAAATACTTCAATGTCCGCCGGAATATTTTTATGTAGACAAAACTTAATCACAAGTTTTGTTAATCCTTTAATATCACGACCAGTGGCATCAGGAAAAATAGTCACTAATTCACTAATCAAAGACTCATCGATTTCCAGTGAAAACTGCTGCGTCATTACTTTCCATATTTTGTGTCGATCATTAGCATGAGGATGATAATATTTAATCATGGCAATACAGCGTGAAACAATCGCTTCATCAATATCATCAACCCGGTTGGTAGTTAGAAATAATAAACCGTTAAAATATTCCAGCACGCGTAAAAAAACACCGACCACAGCATTAGCCGAAATGTTGTCGTCACGACGTTTAATATAAACATCCGCTTCATCAATCAACATTACAGCACCCCAGCGTTGTGCCCGGGTTAAGGTATCTTTTAACGCCTTTTCCATTTCTGCCACATTCAATCCTAACTGTCCTGAATGAACACGGTACAGAGGGCGCTTGATAATTTCAGAGTAAACTTCAGCGGTTAATGTTTTACCAACACCGGCTGGGCCAGCACAAAGCACAGTAGTACCGCCTGATTTACCTGAAACAATATCGTCCATCAGAATATCCATTTCTGCAGTAAGAATATCAATGAGGTCAGTTTGTTCCCGCGGTAAGATTAATTTATCTTTCAATTCAGGTTGATACTGATAGGGCTGGATATCATCGACATGTACCCAGAGATAATGATGTAACTCAAGATGAAACATTAAAATAAATCCATGCACCGGCAATTCTGTAAACATACCTTTAACGATGGTTGCATTGGTAGCTTCAACCTGACTTTCCACCTTGCAGTCGTAACGTGAGCTTTTACCTGCCTTACGCAGATATGCACTAAGGATATCGCCTGAACCCTCAAAGCCAATAACTCTTTCACTAAGAATATTTTCGTCATTGACCAGCCTGGCTTCTGAACCATTTGATGACAAGACAACAACATTTTTTCTTGACCAGTCCGTACTGCGATGGGAGGAAGTAGGATCTTCTGCAAATAACCCTGTCCCTATTGCAGAAAACTGTTTTCCATAATCCGCTCGATATTCAAAATAACGTTCTGATGAATGATCATAACTCTTGATTAATTCTGGTGTTTCTTTTAAATATCCTTTCGCCGCAAATATTTCGCTAACTGTTTTATCATTAATATCCTTACTACGAATAATAAGGTTTTCAATGGCTATTTTTCCACATGAATTTGATTTTAGTTCCAGTAAAACACGACCTGCTTCTTCTTCACCCGGCGGAGTGAAATCAAGACGCGTTACAACATACGCAATAGGCTTGGCAGACTGAGTCACTTTGAATAACCAGCCACGAATACCGTCATTCAATAAATAATCCGCAATAGCCGGCAATAATTTTTCAATATCATCAGCAACAAAGCGCTCGCCATCATCATTAAGCGCCTTTTGCAGTGTAGAAATCTGAGCCACACGACCTTGCATTTCAGGACCAGCCTGCTCATAAAGATTTTGTAAATAAGCGATTTCAGTTTGAGTCAAATGTCCAAAGTTAACTTCAGCGCGGTTACCAAAGCGCAATTGTTCTTTCAGGTTAATCAGCGACGGAAACCGTTCCATCATTGCGTTAACGTAAGGACGTTCTATTTGTAACTTCATTCTCTATCCCAATTTACACAGACTTAATTTTGATTATCGTTTTCGCATACATAAAGACTGTGTTGCAAAGCCTATACCAAACATAAGATATTGTTTTAATGGGAAATTTATATTTAATAATATAGTTTGTAAGTTACACGACAACAGATTTGGCGCTTTTATACCTTAACCTCTTGCATCGATAATTGAATCACTATCGGATTAATTGAGGAAATACATAATAGACGAAATGAACATTTTTCCTGAAACAAACACAAAGATAAAATTAAAAATGTTGAATATACGACAAATTTGTTAAAAATAGGCAAGCAAATCTAATTTTTAAATCTATTGTAAGGTTTCTGACAAGAGTAAAAAGTTACAGTAATCAGATATTAGTCATATGCCCATATAACATATTGTTTTTAATATTATTTTTACCACACATAAAATTACTCGCCATTTTGGTTAACTGGCTTAATCGTTGCACTAATAAATCAAGCTGAGCAAATGAGTTTAGCCTAGTGTCATTGCGATGTGCATAAGCAACAGAGGTGCTTGCCCTATGAGTATTCATATAGGGCGTGTTCATTCAGGTATACAACAGGATAATGTTTGACCTGACATAAATAACCTCACTTCTGACTGCACATTAATAGGTGCAACCGATACAGGTCGGCTCAATGTATTCGTTAACTAAGTATTGATAAGTGAGGAAAAAATGTCTGTAGAACAAATTAAAGGATTTTCTGAAAAAGCAAAATCTGATGCCACTCTGGCAGGACAATTAAAAGAATGCCAAAAATTAAAAGAGTTGTTTGGCCTGGCCAAAGAACATGACTTTAGTTTTAGTGAAGATGATTTGTATCCACCCAATGAACCACAATTTACTGAAGACCAGTTATCAGAAAGATTAGTTAAAGCGTTATTACGCGCATAGTCATTTCAATCACAAATGCTCAATATAACCTACGGAAGCGAATTATCGCTTCCGTATCGTTATACTTGTACTTGAGTAAAATGCTATCCTGGTATAATGAGTAACAACATAGAACCACAGGAGATTCCCGTTTTATGTTTGTTTACACAATACAAAAATTACCCTTTTTTACGATTCAAATAATTCCCCATTTACATAAGCTGAAAAGTTTTTGAGTAGTCGCGATAACCCGTTATGGTTACAGTCGTGGCGGGATAATCATGTCGATTTCCATCAAATTTCAGTTAACCCGTTATTAACTGAATTCTGGCCAAAACTTAACATGGCAGCAGAAACTAATGTATTTGTTCCTCTTTGTGGTAAAAGTCTCGATATGATCTGGCTTGCCGAACAAGGATACCGTGTCATTGGCGTTGAGCTAAGCCCTATTGCTGTCCGGGATTTTTTTAAAGAAAATGGATTCAAACCCACTAAAAAAGAATTTGGACAATTCGCATTATGGCAATATGAACGGATCAGTATTTTATGTGGCGATTATTTTTCACTTAGTGAAAATGACCTCGGTCAAATCGATATTGTCTATGATCGGGCTTCGCTTACTGCGTTACCTGAAGATACTCGTAAAACGTATGTCAGCCACTTAAAAACTATCGTACAGGATTCGACAAAAATATTTCTTTTGACAATTGAAGATGCCGAAGAAAATGAAACATTAAACGATGCGTTAGGCATCGGTGACGAAATCGCTTCATTATACACCAGTGAGTTTGATATAAGTCTTGTACACGTTGATAGTGTTTTTGAGGTAGATCCAGAATCACTGTCTGAACAGACTGTGCGCACCGAGTATAAAGTATATAATCTATCAAAAAGATCTAATGACTAAAAAACATCAAGCGACTAATTCATCGTAATACTTTGGCTAACAACGATTCCCCTAAAACCTGTCTTTGTCGCTGTCTCAACCGGAAACGCCGTGCATTCTCTTACATATGGTGTCCGTAAACAATCTCCGGTATAGGCCTACCCTTCGTGCTTGCTACTGTAGCTATTTCAGATATCATCCATTCCTGTAGTAAACCTGACAAACTTTTTAACTCAAATATGCCGTTGCATTGCTAACTTAAGCCGATTCCGGAGTTGGTAATAATATTGCTAATAATACAATAACTCTACAATAGCGTATAAACCTAAATACATAACAAGGTACGAACATGGTCATCAAATCCGGTGAAGTCGTTTTTAGTCAAGAACAAATTGACTATCTTTCTTCTTTACATTTTATTAATAAAATCGACGATCACCTCAAAAGCGTGAATAATATTCAAATTGTCGAAATACCTGCTGGCCAGCCTGCCCGTGTTATCCTTGCGCTGGAGATCTATTACGATGACAGCAAATTTGATGTGTTGACCTTTGATTTACACAACTTTAATTATGAAGATATTGTTGCCGTCACCAGGGATATTCGCAGCAATGAATTTATAATGCGGGAAGTCGACAATTTTCTCTCTGGTAGCGGTGAATAATCCATTTTCACTCATTTTATCAGGCAATCACTTTACGAAAAGTTAAATTGATGCGTGGCATCAATACATCCAGTTCATAGGGTACACAATGTTCCCACTGATGTTGAAATGCAGGTTGCATCACAAGCAGTTCACCGTCATGCAATTGCATGCTGCCCTTTTCATCACGTTGTTTATGCCGATATTGGAATTCCCGGCTGGCCCCTAAACTAAGCGAAGCAATAACTGGTGCAATTCCAAGCTCCGCTTCATCATCGGCATGCCAGGTCACATGATCATGTCCATCACGATAATACGTCACCAGCACTGAATTAAAAGTGTGCCCGGAGAGATTTTCAATGTTTTTTTTATTGACAATAAAGGTTCAATCCATGCATGACTTTGCAGCATATTGTCCGAGTAGCGATAGTGAATACCTTCGTCCGCGTACCATGCCTGCAAACGCGGAACATCAAAAGAACGACCAAAAGCAACGAACTCGTTTTGCCAGCTAAGCTCATTAGTAAGGCGATCGAGTAAAGCACGGGATTGTTCCGGGGAATAGATCTTGCCAACGAAAGAAAGAAACTCATCCTGAATAGCTTGCACCTCCATCGCGTTACACTTCGATGATTGAACGGGTCTGAAAAACAAAATGTTCCCACTCATGGTTTGCTTCTAGCAAAACGTCAGCAATATATTCCCGGCTTGGATTATGTTCTTGCGGAAAATTGGACAAGGCACATGAGCTACGATGCTTTTGAATTGCGTATTGTATAAACTCTTCCATAAAACCATCAAAATATTTTAGGATATTATCCTGACCGGATGTTTGACAGGCTTTTTTTACCTTACGTGTTTTTATTAAATCGGGCGATAACTGTTGCATCTGCGTCAGAGAGTGATCATAAACCTGTTTTAATACCTCAACGGTATTGCGTTTCAACAGATTTTGCCAATTCTGCTGTGATAAATCATTGTTAACACAATGGTCATACTGTCGCCTTATGACAGGCCTTAGCTCATTAACATAATGTTCAAAATTAGCCAGACTTGTGGCATAAATATTTTCAAGCATTGCACGATCTTCCTTTGAAATATAAAATGGTATAAATCTTCTTTTAACCATTGCAGGAATGCTGCCAATTTAAGTGCGGCAAGCGTATTTAGCCGATAATGACCTTACTTACATGCAAAGCGCATTAAATATAGTTATCCACCCTATTTGACCTCATACATCGCAATTAAAATCATTGGCCACTCCAAAACATTGCAGTGTCTCTTTAAAAATAGTCAGAATTTACACATCAAAAATGGAAAATTGTTCATAAACCAACAATTTTAAAAAAATAACGTACGTCATTCGCACAGCAAAGCCAATCTGAGTGTTCTTACCATGGCATATCGTTTGCAATGTTAATTAGTGATTTAAACCCAGCAGAAAAAAAATATTGACCGAAAAGGAGAAAATCTATGCCTGCAACTTTTGAACTTAAAACAAATGATAGTAATGCATTTTATTTTAATTTTTTAAACAGTTCAGGTGAACTACTCCTGATCAGTGGCGACTACGAAAAAAAAGAAGAAGCAGAAAAAGCCATTAAAGAAGTTCAAACGGGTTCACTTATGAGTGAACAAATTGCTGCTGGCCAGGTTCAAGAAGGAAACACTTTTTTCGTCATAAAAGATGCAGATGGTGATGTACTCGTCAAAAGTATTTTATTTGATTCACGAATGATTTTTGATAACGCCCTGCATTTGGTTAAAGATAATGCCTGTATCGCTGAAATAAACGACCTGACATAAAGCACGCTAACTAAGCAAGAGTAAAACAATGGGCGCAGAACGAATTATTGTCGATGAACTTGCCAGCATTAGTATGACGCTGACAGAACTTCTGTCGATTACAAAAATAATCAAGAGTGAAATAAGAAACGAAGACTTTACTATACAATTTAACACCATGGTTAATACGCTGGCCCCATGTTATGACGTTGTCATTTCAAATTTTACTAATTTTTCAGACATAGAGAACGAAAATGCTTTCAGTAGTAAATTCGACAAACTACACAATACCTATGCGACCACATATCTTAAAGAAATCAGTAAACCAAGAACCTACGCTGAACAAGCCTATGAAGCTCATCTTGAGCTAAAGCGCATGAAACAAAGCAAAACCAGCTTTCCTTTATTAAAGCGTACCTTTATTCGGCTTGATGAACTTTTTGATAAATGGGTAGATAATGATGTCTGGCTGGCGATGTACATAGACAATCTGTTTAAAAGGTTCAATCACTTATTAAATGAGATCGCTGAACTCAAAAAAATTGATCTCAGCGATGCCTACATTATCTACCACTATGCTACCAGCGACTTTACGAGTTATATTGAGTTAATCAAAGAAAAACGTGCACAACTTACCGCGTGACACAACTTTCATTGTGAGACGCGGATACGAGCCATTTAACACGGGACAATTTGAAATAACTTTCCAACTGTACGCCAGTGAAACGAAAATTTAGGCGACCTCTTTCAAATTATTGTCGTTGTATCCCTTCGGATTTCCCTTATTGTGGATTTGCAGAGAATTACTGTTCGCGAAGTCCATAATAAAACGATAAGCCTCGGGATTATTTTCCAGCAAGCGGTCATCTAAAAACAAACTACGTTCATCTTTATAGCGAGCAGGTTTTATCATCGGGTGATAACGAAGGTGATGACTTTTCTCAAAGGTACCATAGACCGAAGCAATACGTTCCAGCCAGTCTGAGGGTCTGAATTTTTTTCCATCAGTGGTAAAACCTAAAATATAATAACCGGATATTTCTGTCGACATGTTCTTTCTCAGCTTTATCAGTCAATAAAATTACTGTTATATTCAAGACCGCCATGTATAAATAACATAATCATGAATAAAAAAATTACATTTATGTTAAACATCTGTCATTTAACTTAATCTTAATTATTGCAATTATAAGGCCAAATTTTAAATATAACGGTTAGACACACAATAAAAATACCAATATCACTTAAATCTTCTATAACAGTGTTAAACGAGATTTTAATCTTGCTACATATTTAAGCACCCCATAATTAAGCAAGTGGCATTTATAACAAAAACTAATATCCACCTTAAAAAATGTCTGATTAACGACAAGCAAAAATATCAATAACAGCTGACATTTCCAGTTTTCGCATCCAGAAATATTCCGTTCTGATTCGAATTTTGCAACCACATGATCCGTCACAGGTTCTACCTGCCCTATCCTGGCTCATCGTTCAGGTAAAAGCGGACTGAATCATCAGCGATACAAAACCTGCAAAATGTTAACTGCCTGATAAAGTATCAAAATAGAACTTGGCACAGATAATGATAGGTACAATTTGTACATCAACCAACAATCAGGAGAAGTACAATGAATGATTCTATAAACTGTTCAGGTTTTGTCGATATGCTTGCTGATGCTTACGAAGAATATGATTATTACGGAAATGGTCTTTCTGATTCAGATGCAGAAACAGCTAAAAGTTCTATACATCTGTATACAGCAGGAATTAATGATAGTGATTATGGTTTTTCAAACGACTAAACTGGTAAAAAACCGGGTTAGAAAGTCATTAATATTAACGACAAGCTAATCCGGTCTTTTTATCTCTTTAACAACAGATTATAATTTTTAAACCGTTTTACGAAGCCATTCTTCTTTGTGCAATATGACGCCATGCCACATGTGGATGCATAACATCATTCTCGATAACAAGTTCCATCTGCAATAATTCCATGATTAAATTCATAGAGTAATCATCTGCAAATGCTGTACTGAGATGCTCACTGTGAAATTGATTTAAATACAGCATATTAGGATGAATCCCATGTTCGCGTTCAAAGTCACTCACTAAACGATAGATATAACTTAACATAATGAATCCCCTTATACTGTTAACTTATATAGTTAAGAGCATTATTTATGCCAATAACACTTATACCCACAAATTCAATAACTTATTCTGACTTTATAAATAGACACATCAAATAACATTGCACCAATTGTAGTCAAGCAAACAAAATTGCACTGATTTACACCAAAAATTTTATTGAATAAAAAAACAAATTAATTACTGCTAAACCCTTTAACTATATCTACATACAGCAATATTGTTATCTAACCTTAATCTCAAAATGACAGACTAAAACACTATGTTTTAAGGCACATTACCTGCATAAATAACTTTATGAAAGTTAATAAAGTATTAAGCAACAATCAAGAGTATAACCATGATTGATACTAACCTCCCCATCATTATTGATGTTGAAGCATCTGGTTTTGGACGCAACAGTTACCCTATTGAAATCGGAATAGTTCTTGAAGACGGTAAAACCCATTGTTTTTTGATTAAACCTGAAACTGGCTGGAATCACTGGGAAACCGAAGCAGAATCATTACACGGCATTTCGCGTGAAAATCTTTTACTTCATGGCTCCCCAGCACAACAAGTGGGGAGGTTTCTGAATGAGTTACTCATCGGTAAGACTATCTATAGTGATGGCTGGTCGTACGATCAAACCTGGTTACATACCTTGTTTGAAAGCATAGAACTCACCCCCCTGTTTCGCATTGAAACACTGACCCGTCTGTTAAGTGAATCCCAGATCAACCGCTGGGATAATATTAAAACAGATTTAATCGAAGAATATGGTTTTAAACGTCACCGCGCAACAAATGACGCTATACTTTTACAAAAAACATTTGCAGCAGTCAATATGTAATATACATACGCATTAAGATATCATGTCTTTTTTTTATATTGCTTACTCTTCCCATCCTTCATCATCCATACCATCAAAACGGTTATCACTTTTTGTGGTCTTTTGTTTAATCACTCTCTCTAACATCGGTGACATTGTACCATTGAGTTCTTGTTGAATTTCTTCAATAATTTCTTCAAACTCGGGGCCCGCTTTAACGACGATGGGATGGATACCCAACATAATTAATTGTTTCGTTGCCGATCCCCCGATTGAACCAACATAGACCAAATCACTTCCATACAGCCAGGCAAGTTTGGGTTTGAGTTTATCTTCATTACCATCCTTCTTTTCTTTTGGAAATGAAATACGTGCCAGCAATGTTGCCTCTGTCACACTGACACCAAAAACACTAAATCCCTGTGACGAGCCAAAATGTTGATTGACACACTCTCCGTCCGAACTGGCAAACGCGACCATCAGAAGGTCTTCATCCCTGATAATCTCAGCCACACTCGCCACATCTGCCACGCTGTCCGTTTCAACAAGTCCACTCATCTCGTTCTCCAGAAAATTATCGTTAAATAGTACTGATGACCCAGCAGGAATCATTCCAACTACAAAACCTTGTATAAATAAACCGCCAACAACTTAAAAAAATAACATGGCACAACACTTGCGAAGGAGTAATTAAACAGTTCTTTAAACACGGAATAATGCGCTTTGTAGCGGTAATTAGGGTTAAATTCAGACAATTTCTAATCCTTATTGTCATGTTTACTACAAAACTGCCACCCCAGCGGGGATTTATCCACACTAAAGAACAACCACATTAAACTTACTACTGGAGACAGTCATGGCCAAGATAGGATTGTTTTACGATACCGATACCGGGAATACGCGCAAGATCTCAAAAATGATGAAAAAGCTTTTCGACGATGACGTTATTGATCTTAAAAGCGTCACGAAGCTGGAACTCGCTGACTTCGATCTATACAACGCATTCATTATTGGTACACCGACACTGGGTGAAGGTGAACTCGCTGAGAACTGGATCGAATTTCTTCCTACCATGGATGACTTCAACCTCAGTGGTAAAACCTTTGCCATGTTCGGTTTAGGTGATCAGGGTGAGTACGGTCATGAATTTGTCGATGGCATGGGTATCCTGTATCAAAAATTTGAATCTCTGGGTGCATCATTTATTGGTTTCACGCCAACCGACGGTTATGACTACAGTTATTCCGAAGCCGAAGTTGATGGCCAGTTTTGTGGTCTGGTACTCGATCAGGACACTCAGTCCGATCTCACACCCGAGCGGTTAGAGAACTGGGTTGCAGAAATTAAACCTGCCCTGTTAGAAGCCGCATAAACCAGAAAAACTTGGGAGACACAGCAATGAAACTAAGTGAAATTAATTTTGAAGATGACGCATTCAAAGCGTGTGTACTGGCTACAGGTTTAGAGTATGCCGAAGATGTTGTTGAACTCACTTGTCGTAAGCAAAAAATAAAAAGTGCTGTAGGTATCCAACACCTCAGCAATTTAAAATTTCTTGACCTGACCCGTAATGAATTAACAAAAATAAATCTGTCAGAAAACAAAAAACTCGAAGATCTGTTTCTTGGCAGTAATGAACTCAGTTCTATAAATATCAACGGCTGTAATGAACTTACCTACATGGAAATATTCATCAACGAGTTGGAAGAACTTGATGTTAGTAATAACCCGCTACTGGAAACCATTTGCGCCAATAAAAATGACCTTGAATACATCGATTTGACTAACAATAAAGAACTGATGGATCTCAGACTCAGCAGCAACGAACTAAGCGTAATTGATATTACAGCCAATGACAAACTAGAAAGACTTGATTTGGATAAAAACCCGTTAACCGAATCGGTTAAGTCCGACTTGCAAAAATTAAAGAGCACACAGGTACAATTATAAGAGAAAGAAGATAATGAAACAGTTAAACCCAAATTACTTTAAGATTAACATGAAGTATCTATTACATAAAATAAGGCCTTTTATATTTTAAGTACAAACGTTAAAAAAATACAGATACTGTACAAACATACTTTTAAATCCATGTGCCGCATAGTTAAACACCATTATATTTTTTATAGTGGGTGGATTTTGTGACCGATACAATATAACGGTGCTTAACTATGGTGGAACATATAGATAAAAATCGATATCGACATCAATTTTTATAGTTGTCGTTTTAATGGGAGATATTGCTTTGCGGCATTACTGCATATAAAAGTAAACTTTATAAATTTTATAATCAGGAAATATAAGCCAGCCCCATGGTAGAAGTTTATAACCATTTTTAACAATTCGTTTTTTATGGGTAATACATTTATACCCAGACAACCATTACAAGTGTATACGCTAATATATAAACACCAACCACTAAATACAGGTTATGCAAACTATGTCTTTTAATTTTGGTCTTAACGATCCTTTTTCGAGCTTTACGCCACCGGCACCCCGGGATGGCTGTACCCAGTGCGGGATATGTCTCTCCACTTGCCCAACGTTTATTAAGAGCAAAGATCCGGAACAGTCACCAATGGGACGTATTCGATTAATACGGACACTGGAAAACGGCAACAACGAAGGTATAGCGATTGAGAAACTACAAGGTTGCCTTGGTTGTTACACCTGCGAATCTGTTTGTCCTTCCAAAATCAACTTCGGTAAAATACTGGATGAATCACTGGCGCTTATACGTAAAAAAAAACCGAACCCTGTTATCACCCGCATAATGTTATTCCTCGCAGAAAAAAAATATTTGTTGAAGCCACTCATTCATACAATATATCTTGCACAAGCGATCGGGCTACGTAGCCTGTTAGAAAAGATTGGCCTCTATAAACTTATCGGCATACAACGGGCCAATGCCTTATTAGGCAAAGTAAACATTTCGAGAATATTAAAAAACAAAATTAACAGCACCAGTGATAACAAGCCCGTCGCACTCTTTACCGGTTGCTTTAGTTCGGTGCTGGAACAGTCAGTGCAACAAGCCGCCATAAATGTCTTAAATGCGCTGGGTATGGAAGTTACGCAACCAAAAGATCAGGGATGTTGTGGTGCATTGCACCGCCATAACGGTGATCTTGAAAGCGCTGCAAAGCTGGCTCGAAAAAACATTAAAGCCTTCTCCATAAACAATAGCGATGCTATCGTCACAACAAGCAGTGGATGCAACGCAAGTCTTAAAGCTTATAGCATGTGGTTGGAAGATGACGATTTTAAGATGCCTGTCATGGATGTAAACCACTATCTCGCCAACGTCATGATAGAGAACCAAGTTGCATTTAATAAACTACCTTTGAAAATTGCACTGCATACACCCTGCACCCTGCGCCAAAATGAAAATCAGGAAGAAGCGGTGATCGAACTGCTTCAGAAGATCCCGGGGCTAGAAATCTTGCCGTTGTCGGGCGAACCACGTTGTTGCGGCGCAGGCGGTAGCCAGATGTTAAACCACCCGGAAATGGCCGATGCTCTACGCGATGATATTGTTAAAGAGATCAAAGCCATGGGGGTTGATGTATTAGTCAGTTCAAACTTAGGTTGCGCCATGCATCTCCGGGATGGACTGGCGCAGGCGGAGATCGATATTCCATTGCAACATCCCGTGCAGCTTATCGCTCAAGCAATCGTCTAGTTAACTATTTTACATTTTCATGTCATATCGGATAAAAGGCGATGACTAAATCAATAAATGATATGGCATATGAACACGGATAATATGTCTGTAGCGGGACTAACGATTGATTATGTCCCATATAGATTTATGGAAAGATATAATCCTGGTTTTATATGTAACCACTCTGATCACCATGGCCGATATGCTTTTGATCAACAGCCTGGCATTGGTTTATTTAATATTAGTTGTTTTGCACAAACATTATTACCGTTGCTAAATGAAAACCCGGATAATACTCAACTAATGGCTCTTCGGGACATAAAAAAATACAAAGATGATTATGTGCATTATTATAATAAAATCATGAAAAAGAAACCGGGCTTAGTGAGTAACTGAGGATAATGAGGATAAGTTACTGCTAAACGATTTATTAAATATGATGAAGGATGATCAGGTTGATTATACTATTTTGTTTGGCAGGCTTTGTGGTTTTTATATTACTAACTTGTCGAATAACAATACAATACGGGGCCCGTTTCTACAGCGTGAATTTTTTGACCAATGGGCAAAACGTTACCAACAACGATTGTCTAAAGAAGCATTACCCGACACTGAGCGCCGGCAAAACATGAAGAAAATCAATCCAAAATATATTTCACATAACAATATGATGGAAGTTACCATTCAACGGCACAGCTTAACCACGATTATTCCAAGATCAACACGTTATTTAATCTGTCAAAAAAAACCTTCGATGAACAACCTGAAAATGTGTCTTATGCTGATTTCCCACCTGACTGGCCACAGGATATTTCGATGAGTTGTTCATCCTGATAACGATAAAGCCGACATTACAGAAGTTATTCGTCAAAAGAAAGAAAATACAAATCGTGTCGAACTTAGGATATTTTACTCAGGGGAAACGTTTCGTTAGTGATACTCTTTATTGGAAATTTATTTATCTTTTGCACATAATAAGGCAATACTTTAATATTCTTTAACGGCAGATACAGATTTACCTCGGAACCGGCAATCGGTAACGGTTCATCCCACGGTCTATGCATGTGAATCAAGATGCCATCTTCAAGAATACATTTTACAGAACGATATCCCCCCATATCTGTAATCTCTTCAATCAAAGCCTTAACACTACTTTGTCCACACGTGGCGATGCGTACATGTTCGGGTCGAATACTTAACCATGCGCTGTCTATACCAGGTTCGTCTTCTAATATCATACTGCCCCACTTGCCACGCACAACGTTGTTTTCAATTTCAACGATGGGTAAGAAGTTTTCCCATCCGAGTATTTTCGCCACGGTGTGACATAAGGGGTTGGCAAAGACCTCAGCGGTTTTTCCAAACTGCAGTAATTGTCCTTCGCCCATGATGCCGACATTGTCAGCCAGGTAACGCGCGTCTTCGAGATGATGGCTCACGATCAAGACCGGGCGGTTAACATCTTTAACCAGGTCTTTGAGTTGATAACGTAATTGCTGGCGCAAGGATACGTCCACCGCTGAAAATGGCTCGTCGAGTAATAATAAATCCGGTTCGGGTGCAAGTGCTCTTGCCAAAGCTACACGTTGCCGTTGTCCGCCGGATAACTGGGCAGGATAACGATCGGCAAATTCGGTAATATGTAAATACTCCAGCCAATGCTTAACATGATAGTCACGTCCTTCTTTGGCCAAACCATAACCGACATTATCGGCAACGGTTAAGTGATCAAACAAGGCATAGTCCTGAAATACCATGCCAATGCGGCGTTGCTGTGGTGGTAAGAATACTTTTTTGACAGCATCAAACCAGGTGCGTTGCCCCCGTTGAATAGTACCTTGTTGTGGTTTTTCGAGTCCTGCGATCACGCGCAGCGCGGTACTCTTACCACTGCCAGACGATCCCAGTAAGGCAGTGATACCGGACTCGGCCAGTGACAGTTTCAGATCCAGTTCAAACTGTTTGCGTTTGTAAACCACATCGATATCAAGTTGTGTCATTGGTGAAATCCTGTCTGTAAATGTCGGTTGGCACTATACACCAGGAACAAGACGATAAAAGAAAACACCAGCAGCAACGCGGCCAGCGTATGTGCGGAGGCGTATTCGAGTACCTCGACGTGTTCATAAATGGCGATAGACACTACCTTTGTTTCACCGTTGATATTACCGCCCACCATCAGAACCACACCGAACTCCCCCATGGTATGGGCAAAGCCAAGCACGATCGCGGTGATCAAGCCGCGACGTGCCTGTGGGATCACGATGGTGAAAAAGGATTTCAAGCGTGACGCGCCGAGTGTCCAGGCCGCTTCAATGGCCGATTTATCCAGACGTTCAAACGCCGCCTGTATCGGCTGCACCACAAAGGGTAATGAATAAATACACGAGGCGATCACAAGGCCGGTAAAACTAAAGGATAACGGCTGGCCGGTCAGTTCGATCCACAATTTTCCCAGCGGACCCTGCGCGCCCATAAAGACCAGCAGGTAAAAGCCCAGCACGGTCGGCGGTAACACCAGCGGCAAGGCGGTCAGAGTTTCAATGATCACTTTATAACGATTTTTTGTAAATGCAAGCCACCATGCCAAAGGAATACTGACGAATAACAGGATCATCACTGTTAAGCTGGAAAGCTTTAAGGTGACAGTAATTGCCTGAATGTCAATATCACTAATATTCATCATATTCTTTCATTTAATTAAGATAATTAACGTTTAAATTCCGTAGCCAAAGTCTCTTCTCAGTATCTTTTTTACCTGAACGCTTTTTATATATTCAATGAACGCCTTTGCTGCGGGATTATTCTCTGCGCGTTTTAACCAGACAGCTTGCTGCTCTAATACAGAATGGTAGTTTTCAGGTATCTGCCAGCATTTTTTTAACCCTGAAGTTTGGTTGTTCCATATTTGTGCTAGTGCAACAAACCCCATCTGCGCATTGCCAGATGCGGTAAACTGATAGGCTTGAGAAATATTTTCACCTTTAATGAATTTTCTTTTATTAGACTCCCATGCCTTTATCTTTTGCAATACTTCTTTTGATGCTTTGCCATAAGGTGCCGTTTTCGGATTTGCCAGCGCAAGCCTGGTAAATTTTCCAGTCGTTAAATATTGTGTTGCTGTTGTTTCGTCTAATAACAGTGTTGTACTGCATAGTGCCAAACGTCCTTTGGCATAGGTAAAGCGGGAGTTTTTCACGATCACATCTTTTTCTTCTAAATGCCTGGGGTCACTCACATTGGCAGCAAGAAAAACATCGTAAGGTGCGCCGTTAATTATTTGCGCATAAAGTTTGCCGGTAGAGCCACTGCTGATCAACAGTTGATGTGGCGTGCGAATTTCAAATTCGCTTTTGATGCTTTGTAGCGCTTTTAAGGCATTGCTGGCGACCGCAACCGAAACCTTATCTGCCAGTGCGCCATGATTGATGCTGATAAATAATAAAATACTGAGGGTGAGATGTCGGCTTGAAACCCGACCTACAGGTTGTGCATGATAACCTTTAAATAGCATTATTTTAACCACCCATAACAGCCGTATAGGCCTGACGTAATAAATCAAGATCTGCAGGCTCCATGTCCCGCAACTCGGTTATTAAACAAAATTTTGCCCCGACACGTTCAGCCGCTTCAAACGGAGGGTCGATTATGTTAAAACGAACCAGGTAAACATTTAACGGGCCTTCAGCTACATCCACCTGTTCAAAAAATTCATTATCAATTTCAAGTTCATCATTGTTTAACCCTAACCAGTCTGCCACTTCAGTTAGCAAGGGTGTGGGGATGGTGATCACATTATCTTTGTTATCCGGCTTAATTATTTCATCTGTGATTTGAGCCAGTTTAGGTAAGCCACCCAAAAGACAAATACCGCCTGAAGCCGGCCGAAAAAATATGGTGCGCGCGCTTGAGGTTGACTTGTGATACAAAATAAAACGTGTATCTTTATACTCTTCATTTACTGCGAGGTTGCTTTGCATGTCTTCATCTCTACATTTACTTGTTCTTGGCTCTGGTGAAATAGCCCATACTCTGGTATCTCTGGCTCATAATCTGGATTATAAAATTACCGTGTGTGATGAACAGATTGAACAACACTCATGGCCCGCCAACGTTAAACTGATCAACACACATTTTACCGATGCCCCCTGGGCTCTGTCTGATCATACTCATGCCATTATTGCCCGTGGACATGAAGAAGATGTGCAATCACTGGTTAATCTGCTCAACCATTATGCCGAACATGTTTACCTGATTGCCTCTGCGCGCCGTGCTCAGTCTGTCATTGATAAGGCCGCGCCGTTGTTAGACGATGCAACAACCTTATCTAAACTTTCAGCGCCGGCTGGATTAGAACTCGGTGGCAATAGTTCTACAGAAATTTGTCTTTCTATTCTTGCCGAAGTTCAATGGCATTGTAATAACAGCAGCACCTCTTTACGTCCGTTAACCGAATTACGCGCATCACGACTCGATAAAAGTATTACCGGACAGCGTAATAAAATTTGTCCGGGCAAGCGTCTTTAAACTGCAATATCAGGATGAGAACGCGCATCCCAGAGTCGCTTAAAACGGCTATCAAACAGGGATAATTCCTCATCAATGTTTTGTAGCTCATGATAATGCGGGTAACGTCCGTGATTAAAACCTTTATACCAACCATCCATTTCTTTCTTAATTGTTTCTCGTCGTGCCACCAAATCACTGATCGCTGTTTGATACCAACTCATTTCTGTTTGCCCAAGATCAGCAACATGATATTGAACCGTATTTTCAAAAATACGTGTGCCGCCACCTTCAGCGATGGTTTGTTTTAAATTAACACTATCGGTTATTTTTATCCCGGCAAGAAAATCGACACCAAATTCAGATAACTCTGATAACCATGGCACAGTGGGTCCCATAAGAACAAGGTTGGCATCTGTTGCTAATTCTGCCAGACGAGGAAATGTTTTGTTAGGTATTGACGTGGCAGTGAGGAATACCCAGTCTGCCCGGGGTATGAGAAATTCGGCAGCTTGTTCGGGTAAGTCATTATCACTCGGTAATTTTTCAATAACGGTTAAATCACATTGAGTTTCATAATCTTCTAGGCCGGGATATCGCCCCACTACCACCACACGTTTATTACGAATACGTGGTAAAAAATATTCAAATACAGACAGGTTAGCAGGTGCACTATTATTAATCGCTTCCGTTTTTGGGAGCATGGGATTATTTGCATTAACCACCGAGTTAATTGTTGCCATCGCAATATTAGCTTCGTAGCTGTTCCAACTTGTGATCCACTCAGCAACGGACTTAGCACTGCGCCCACGTAAGGTACCCGACCAGGGTAAGGTGCGTGTGTGTTTTCCCAGATTCATACTTAAACCAATATTATTATTCACCTGACTATAACACCAGGTTAAGCCAAGCATCGCCTCTTCAATTTCACCTTCGAGGTTTAGATCTAAGAGTAACTGATAGATTTGATCTAATTTATTCGTCACTATGATATTCATCTGGTTTCACCTCATACCCTGCACATAGATAATTTTCAGTACGTATTAAATTTAGTATCGTAAATCCCAATCCGTATATATAGAATACTATTCCGGAGAACGAATTAACTTAAACTCTGTCTTTATGCTTGACTCATTGCCCCACACTTCTATTGCTTCAATAAACCAGCGTCTATCCGTGGGGTGTGGTTGAATAACGTCATATTCAGCATAGAAACTGCCATCACCATGAAAGATGATTGAGCCTAGTCGGTTATTTTTTGTGTCGGTCCAGACCCCTTCTAAACTGTGTTGTTTTGCAAACGAATCCAGACTCAGATTAAAGTTAAGTTTATCAAAACAAATATTCTCATCACCTTCAGCAAAACCCAACTTATTAATTTTTTCCTTAAGCACATCACATACTTTATTACCTAGCGCTTCTTTATTATCAATATAACCTTGTATATTCTCTTGTTTGAATTCAGGCTGCTTCATTAATTGATTCCTGTAAGCCGCTCAGTATATCCATCACAACAGAACCTCCAACGGTATCCAGTTGATCAAGTTGTTTAAGCTTATTCAAAACAATCTCGGATTCATTCAAACGAGCCTGACGCATAAATATAAAACCCAGGGCTTTTAGTGTATAAAGATAAAAGCGTTCTGTATCATTTGGCTTTAGCCAGTTGCTGCTGGATTCATCAAGCAGCAACCAGTCAGAAGCAAAACCAGCCTGTAAAGCTGCTTGCTTCAAACCTTCAAGGGCAATACTTTCTGCCAGTTCAAGCCGCTTGTTATAAAAATAAAATTTATAACGTGCGTAATACACTTCCAGTTGCTCGGGTGCCATGCTGTGCGCTTTTTCGAGTAACACTTCGGTCACTTCGAGATCGGGATAAACACGCGTTGCTTCTAACAGCACCTGTTTAACGGCCGCGGGGATATTGTCTCCGAAATATATTTCTTCATTTTGAAACAATACTTGTCCTTTCATCATTTATCCCCAAACTTCTTCAGGAACTTTTAAACGTTCCACTACCGTATCGCCGAGCAAATGTGAATCAAATATCTCTTTAACATCGCCCGGGCTAACCTGGCCATACATAGTACCTTCCGGATAAACCAAAATATTCACTCCTGCACCACAGGGGCCGATACAACCTGTATTGACAATGGAAATTTTGTCGTAGCAATTACGCTCCTGTAATTCAGCCATGAACTGTTCATAAACTTCGCCAGCCCCTTTTTCCAGACAAGAGCCTCGCGGATGGCCGGGTGGACGATTCTGAACGCAAATAAAAACATGTTTTTCTGGTTTAGGCATGGTATTTCTCGTTAGTAATATTTTGTTTATTTATGCAATTAGTCGAATTATACGGCTACAGGCATTTCAGAATGGGTATGGCACTTTTTCGGACAAACCCTCGAGCATGACTGGCAACCGATGCAGTCCATCTGGTTTTTAAGTGACATCACCATAATAGTTGTATCATCTTCATCGTAATCATCATCGTCGTCATCCATATCAGTGCTGGACATTTCACGCTCAACAAGTTCAAACACGTCACGTGGACAAACCTTGAAACAACGACCACAACCAATACAATTTTCCTGCTCTAGTTCAATAACAAAAGCTGGAATCCACTCGGTACCACCACGTGTAAGGCCGTAAATATTTTCAGACATACATCACCTCTACTGCTACTCTGTTGCTGCTTTTAATTTATCACTGGCATCCTTCCATGCCTTGCACGCATCGTATGCAATTTGAGAAATTTCATGAATTTCTTCATAGGCCGCTGGCAAACGATCTTCAACCAAATCATGAAGGTCACCTGCTTTTTCACTTGCGATACGCTTACGTTTTTTTACTTCTTTTTCCAGGGTTTTTAATTCATCTTTAGTCATATTTTTTTCCTACATTTCTGCCACATCCGGATGTGCACTCACAATATTAAGCGCAACGGAAAGCAACTTGTCTGCTCCATCTTTCATATGTAATAACGATTTAAAACCGAAACGGTGAACGTCACGTAATACCTTGTCCACCACCACCAGTTTTCCTACGGTGATAATAGCGCGACCAAAACCTTCATGAGAAAGATGCACGAGAGGTACAGCCATGTGCCCGCACTCTTTTTCAATTAGTGTTGCAATAACGTTATAATATGCCTTGACCCTTGCAATAATAATTTCATCCGGGTCTCCAACAATGGGCATTTCTCTTTTACGTTCTTTTGTCATAATAAAAGGATCAAGTATTTGTGCGATTGACCATTTTTCATAGGTTTCATACATATCAATCGCCCGCATTTGTTTAATCATCTCTTTTGCGAAATCGGTTTCAAGTACCGGATCTTCATCAACAATTACTAGTGCTGCTTCACTCATTATTATTACTCCTAAAAATTCATAAACTATCTACTCATCCCAGTCGTCGTTTTCCATTTCATAAAAACTCGACATATCTGATTCCTTATGTTGTGCAATCGCTTTCGCTAACCAGGCTGAAGGTCCCATACGCATTTCATTCTGCAAAAAATCAATCAAATATCTGATAGCAGTACCTTCAGTAACCTTAACAGGTTGTATTCCTTTCAAAACAAGTTGTTGGATAGCCGATGAACCAATAGCCTGGCAATAAACCGCCGCACAACCTTCCAGCATTGAAATTTTTTCTACCAGTTTGTCTTTATCACTATCCTGTTCAAGCTTGCTGAACTGTGCAGCTTCCAGCAGCGTCGACTCTTCCGGATTAACCATGTATAACGAAAAACTGTGTGCCGAACCAAAATGCTGGTTCACTGTTTTCATATCCGTGGTCGCAAAGGCGACTTTAAGCCCCGTATTTAAAACAGAACTCTCTGAATTATGATCGACAACACGCATATGACGTTGCAGTGTCATTAACCAACCTCTCGTATGACATAATCTTGTTCTTGTTTAAGCGGCGAATAGTACGGTTTAATTTCATGCTGATTGTTATTCAGCATAAGGTTCGCGATATCGAATAATGTTTGTTTTGTTGCCCGGTAACCAATCCATACACGTTGATAACCACCGATTAAATCATACTGGGGAAAACCAGCGCGCAATAATGGCAATCCAAGTCGACTGGCTGACTCTGCTGCGTGTGAGTTACTGATTATTAGTTCGGCATTATTTTCTCTGGCCATTGTTTCAAGATCTTCCAAATCACCAATCTTGACTGTGTCACAGGCAATCTTTTTCACTGCAGGCCCATTACTAGGTACCACAGCAGAGACAATGTCTGCTCCCATACTTTTTAATAATTGGCTATAGGCCATCACCATATCAGGATCCTGCGCAATGGCAATTCGTGCCTGACCCAGCATAAAATGAGTATCAAGCATCGCATCCTGTAACTGTGCACGTTGTCGTTCCATTTTTTCAGGTACGGGTTGCTGACTTAATTCTGATAAAACCAGCATCAATTGATCAACCATATCAAGCCCCATAAGATGATCAAAACGATAATCAGGAACACCAGTACGTTCATTTAAGGTGTCAGCTGATTTATACAGTGAAGGCCCAACCACGAGTGTCGCGAGCGCTTCACCCATGGTTTCGATTTCTGATGATAAGGTGCCTCCGATGGTTACCGGGCTAAACTGTTGATCAGTTAAATGGCCATCGAGTGATTCTGATAAATCAGGTAATACCACGGGACGTAAACCAAAACTTTCAATAATTTCTTTAAGTACTTCAACATCACCCGGTGTTAAAAATGATCCGGCCAGGACATTAACCTGTTTTTTTCTTTGTCCCGCTTTGCTTGAACTCTTACCCTCTTCAGGCAGCATATACTTAAATGTGGCATTAACCGCTGCTGCATAGCCAGTTTCGAAACAACCACTAAAGTCCGGCGTGTTCACCGGAATAATATGAACGTTTTTATATTCTGGATACTTCGCACGAAAGTCTTTGACTACACCACGTACATCGGTGCCCTGTGTTTCAGAAAGGCCTGTTGTCGGTACACCAATTAAGGCAGGTTTTGATTTTTCACAGATGGTTTTAAGTCCTTCAATGATATTATCATCAGCCCCCATAACACTGCTGACCTGATCCATTGCACTGGTTTGTAACGGAATCGGCTCACGGAAATGGCGGACAAAAAAGACAATACCAAATGCTGTACAACCCTGAGATCCATGCATCATTGGAATCGCCCGATTGATTCCTAAAAATGCAAGTGATGCACCAATTGTTTGGCTGGATTTAAGTGGATTAACTGATAATGCTTTTTTCCGTTTAATAATTTCCATACTCACTTAACCTTCTTCTGCCAAATTATTATTACCACCTAAAGATGCCCAGGGTTTAGGACGACGTACCGCTTCCCATACCGGACTTTCAATTGTTAGAGCAAGCTGTCGTACTAATTCCAACATGCCGTCATAACCGGCATATCCAAAATCACGCTCCTGATTAATATCAAGAAACGGAAGTCTGGCTTTTAGAGCGGTATACATGCTACGACCACCGGCAATAAGAATATCAGCCTTATATTCTTTAACGATGCCGAGTAATTCTTTTGGGCCACCACTTTCAATCATTTTCGTTTCATCCCCCATCAAATCACGAATGCGGGCTTTGTCTTCTTCAGTGGATTTTTTAGTTCCGGTTGCAACAACAACCATACCCAGATCATGCATGGCAGAGATAACGGACCACGACTTAACACCACCGGTAAACAGCAATACACGTTTTCCTGTTAAGCGTTTGCGCCACGGTTCTAGTAATAAATTTATTTTTTTCTCTTCGCGTTCAATGAGTGCTTCTGTTCGTTCACTCAGATCAGGATCGCCAATAAGACGTGCGATATCGCGTAGTGCCTTTGAGGTATCGGTAATGCCGTAGAAGCTACCCTCGAACCACGGGATTTGATATCGCTCCTGTAAATTACGCGCAACATTGATCATTGCTTTTGAGCAAACCATCATATTTACTTCGGCACGGTGCATTGTTTGTACTTCATGAAAACGGGCGTCTCCCGAAAGCGTACACAAGACGCGAATCCCGAGCTCATCAAACAAGGGTAAAACATGCCAGAATTCACCCGCGATATTGTACTCGCCGGCTAAATTAATATTATGTATTTTAAAACCCTTTTTAGTAGCAGCATCAGGAAGTGGAGACGGTTCACGTGTACCAACCACATGTTTAAGCATGGCTTCACCTGCAATACGATTACCTAAATTTTTACTGCCATAAAATCCGGCCGCATCAACCGGTACCACAGGTACATTCCATTTTTTTTCTGCTGATCGACAAACCGCTTCAAAATCGTCCCCCATCAGTGCAGGAACACAAGTGTTGTAAACAAAAATGGCAGGCGGATGATACGTTTCGATGGCTTGTTTAATAGAATGAAATAGCCGTTTTTCACCGCGTCCCATCACAACGTCCTGTTCGGTTAGATCCGTTGTCATGCCAATTCTAAAAAGGTTGGAACCTGAAGAACGCGTTCCCCTGTTGTCCCATGAACTACCGGCACAGGCAATTGACCCATGAACAATATGAGCAACATCGGCAATGGGTAATAAAGCAATTTGTGCACCGTCAAATGCACATCCACCCGCAGTTGCACCCGGTTTAGGTTTGGCACAACCTGACTTGGACTTTTTGTTGTGACTGCATGCTGGTTCATCCAGTAGCGCTGCAATATCTTTAGCCTTCAACGTTCCCATATTTTCTCCGAAGTGCGCTTATCTCTTTTGTATGTTCTATTATTGCAACCACTATGCCATCAGCTATGTACTTGTTGTTGCTACATTTATTCTTAATCAGTTTGTCGTAAACCTGACAATATAATCTTTTTCGCAATATAAATTACAAATCCTGAGTAATTCACTATATTTAAATTATTGGATATTTTGTTATAAATAAGAGCGTTAGAACCAGTAGTGAAGCAGATAAAAGCTGACAACAAGCTGGCATGATAGATGCTATACATGATAAAACTAACATGACTCTTTTATTTATTTAATTTTACAGGAGCAACAACATGGCCACAGCATGCACAACAACTGATGAAAAAAAATTAACATGGCAGGAAATAAAGTCATTAATTGAAATGTCGGGTGTCAGAAACGATGATGAAATAGATCATATAGATATTTCATGGGGAAAACTTGATGAATTTATTTGTAACAAGGATGACGACTTTGGCTGGCGTATCCAGTTGTAACAAGGACCGGGGTATAGCAGATTAACTTTAACGTTCTTCATTTAATCGTTTTTTAATTCCCTCTCTGACTTCACGATCTTCATCTTCTTTGATTAATGATTTAAGTACCGACAAATCAACTCGCTGAACAGCTATTAGGCGAATTAACCATTCATTGTCATTCAGCAACATTGCGACTTCCCCAACAGTCATTCTTTCAGCAACAATGCGCCGCACTTCCATTTCAGCATCATCAGCCATCAGACTCAAGCTGACTTCAGGTAATCGCCGGGCTACTTCTGTACGCACTTGTGGATCTACATCACACATCATTATAAAAAGCCTTCCTTTCGGAAGCCTGCGCGTGACATAAACACGAACTAAATAATCACTGTCGTTTGCCATTTTTTCCAGGTGTTCAGCCGGCAGGCGATCGGCAACCGTAATTCTCACTTCACGATCAACATCAGATATCATTTTAACCAGTTCATCATTTGGAATACGATAAGCGACAGCACGACGAACCACTTCGTCGTTGTCGTTTATTAATTTTATAAGTTCATTCTGACTCGCATAGCGAACAGCGATAGCTCGAGTCTCCCAGAAATCATCATCAAGATATTGATTTGCCAGTGAAGGATTATTACGCATGAAACGATCAATCTGCCGCCCACTCTTTACCTGTATGCAGGCATCACCCGGAGTACACTGGTATTGTACGAGCAAAGTAGATTGATACTGGCATGAAGTACAATCGGCTTTTGCCGGACCAATATTAATGCTTAGTTCACTTTCCATACAGCCCCATATTTTCAGATGAAATATTTAGTTTAAAAATACTAAATAATATACTCATGCGACCTGTAAGCTACTTCGTTGTGACCACCAGTATGTTACAGTTTCAAATGCATCTTCCTGATTATTAACAACACCAAGTGCTTTTAAGGCAAGTGCAGCAGTTGATATTACTGCAGCTTCACCGTACTCATGTGCAAGATCACCTTGCCATACTAATTTAAATGAATTCAGATCCAGAGTTTCTTCTTTTAAATGACGGAAGGTGCGTTCAAATATCGCCGGCCACTCTTCGGTATAAAGATCGCCATTATTCACACCATAAACAATGGCATTCCGGTCTGGATCACGTTCAATTTCACCTCCCTCACCTTTGAATACGGCAGCTAAAGGTTGTTGTAATAACAGTGCCGCTTTTTGATGTATCTCTGCATAACCGGGATGAAAAATTCCTTGCATCAGTAATTTTGCTGACAGTGGATTAAGAGCCCGACTAATCGTGTGTCCTGGTGTTCGCAAACCTAATAGCCTTCTTAATTCAATTGCCCGGTTAAGCAGCGGAGATATTTTATCTATCGGTAAGTAGGCAAAACCTGTTTTGTTAATTTGTTTTGCAACCTCATCAAATGAATCGCAGGCCTTTATACCAAGAATATTTAATGCATCTTCTGCATAAATGCGTTCATCATTACGTGAAAGGCCATGCATAAAAACAGGATAACCATTTTGACTAAGCAATAACGCAGACAATACGAACCAGGGAAGTTGACGACGTTTACCTGCATAACTTGACCAGTCGATGCTAATAGCAGGCATGCTTTCAGTAATATTAATAAATGACGTTACTGCCTCAACAAACCCTGCTATTTCTTCAGGCGTCTCTTCTTTAACACGCATTAACATGAGAAAAGCACCAAGTTGAACATCCCCTACTTTACCCTCAAGGATTAAACGCGTTGCAGTAAATGATTCTTGCTGTGTTAAAGAACGTTGTCCACGTTTACCTTTACCAAGGCAACGGATATATTGTGCAAACTCATGCTCTTCAATCATTTTTTCCTTCTCCGGCACATCATTAATATTTATCTATAATTCATCTTCAACAACTTCAGCGACAACAATACCTGTCGCTGCATCATAATCATCAGTCAAACATAAACAGTGTTCACGTCCATCGATAAGATAAATATTAAAATTTTCGCGTTCGAAAACAGCTTTGCCCGCCGTAATGTCATCATCCATACAGTAGGTAAAATGCACTTCCGGATAAGCACTACGCAAAGAACTTATAACAGCATCATCAATAAATTGTGTTTCAACCTGATCAGCAATGGTTTCGACTAAATTTGTTTCAAGCATAATTAAGCCTCCGCAGCATACTTAGTACGTTGTTCAGCGGGTATCCCCATTACTTTTGCCAGCCAGGGTGGCGGATGTCCATTCATAACTTCCTGAAGTTGTAGTAACACTCCATTTGCATTTCCACCTTCAGGAACTTTCATTGGATAAATCCCGCTACGAACAATTTTCGCGGCTGCCGGACCTCCTACTGACTGAACATACATGACATGACAGTCTTTGGCTAACTCAGCACGAAATGCATTTTTATCTTCTGCATCATCAGCACCATCGGTCTTACGTATATCGATGAGTTTAAGTTGATCTTTTGATAACTGATAAATCAGGAAACGTGGACATGAACCAAAGTGTCCATCAATGAGTTCTCCACCATTAGAAGCAACGGCAATTCGAATTGAATCAGGCATATCACCATCCTGATAAGGCTCTAGCTGCGGCAAACCATCTTCAGTTACTTCTTCACCCCATAAATAACGAACAGCGAGTTTAAGGTATTCCATACCTATACCTGCATCTTCACCATCTTCTTCACCATCAAGACTGGCGAGTCCAGTTTTAAGATGTGTAACGGTTACGGTGGTCAGCTTTTCCTCAGTTAAAGGTAAACCTATACGATTTTCCAGTACATTCAGAAGTTGGCGTATATCAATACCTGGCAAAACCCGCGCGGCCAAAGCGACACGTAAAGCAAGTTCACGTGGTAAAACTTCTGCACTATTCATGGATCACCTCACTTATGCTGGAATGGGTAGAATACAATTATCTACCGGACAGGCGACGACACACTGAGGTTCATCAAACTCATCTTCACACTCAGTACAGGTTTCTTTTGTAATTTTAAAAATAATTTTATCTTCGTAAACAGACATAGTCGGGCAAACTGGTTCACAGTCACCACATGAAATACATTCTTCTTCAACAACATATAAAGCCATGATTTTTCTCCTAATAACTTTTAACCACGTTTAGCACGCAATGTAATAGGTAATTTCGGCACTTCATCAAGCGTATCAAGCACATAAACTGAACCATCAGCCAGTGTAACTTCTCCGCCCCACTTATCAGGACCTTCAAATTCTAATGAGGTTACATTTTCTTCCAGATCTTTTTTGGGGATATAAAGCGTCATATCACCTGAATCACGATCTCGTTGAATCATTACTTTTGGCATGCTAGTTACTCCGGGAAATATAAGGATGTGTGGATGAAAAAATTCTTCATCCACACAGATAACTATCGAACTAAATCGTAGTTATAATCCGTTGTACCCATACCACGAGTTTCTTCATCCAGACGTTCAAGGATTGCATTAACAAGTGTTTTGAGCATGTACATAGCACCTTCATAGCCCATTGTGGTATCACGATGCATATGATGACGATCGAAGATAGGGAAACCAATCCGAATCAAAGGTACTTCAAATTCCTTACCCTTCGTCACAGTGTCACGCTGAATGAATTTTCCGTAAGAGTTACCAATCATGAAGTCTGGCTTATTGGTGAATACCAGCGAACGCATGTGCCAGAGATCTTTACCAATATGAATTTCACAATCTTTACCAAATGGAGAAGCATCAAGAATTTTTTGCATATTCTTTTTCCATCTCTTATTACCATTGTTGCAAAGAATATGTGTAGGTTCAGCACCCAGCTCAAGTAAAAACTGAGCCATCCCCATAACAAAGTCAGGATCACCCCATAGTGCATATTTTTTTCCGTGCATCCATGTGTGTGAATCTGTAATCATATCCACTAAACGACCACGTTCTTTTTCAAGTGACTCGGGAATTGCTTTACCCGTAATTTCGGAAACCTTCATTAACCATTCATCAGTCCATGTTAAACCCATAGGAATATTTATATTAGGTGTCGCATGATTCCATGTGTTTTTAGTGATCTTCATAGATTTGACTGACTGCCAGGGCTGCAGGAACAAGGTGTCTTTTGCATTAGGTGCATCTTTCACTTCATCAATCGTTGTACCCCCTGCATACATACGGAAAGTACCGTCAGCAGGTGTATCCAGAACTTCTTCAGGATCTGACAACATGGTAAAATCAACATCCATTTCAGACAACATGCGCTTCATTACACGAAAATTGCCCAGATAAGTTTCGAAGCCAGGCACGATATTGATCTTACCATTCTTACCCACCTCTTTATCTTCCATAAAGTTAAGCGTGAAGTATTTAATAATACCTTCAAACATATTATCCCAGCCCGTGACATGGCTACCAACAAAACTCGGTGTATGCGCGAACGGTGTAGGATAGTCATCAGCTACATGCCCTGCTTTCTTGGCATTACCAATAAAGGCATTTAAATCATCACCAATAACTTCCGCCATACAAGTTGTGGATACCGCAATCATTTTTGGTTTGTATAATGCTTTTGCATTTTCCAGTCCGGCAAACATATTTTTCTGGCCACCAAATACCGCTGCGTCTTCAGTCATAGAATCTGACACACATGAAATGGGTTCTTTGAAATGGCGATTAAAATACGTTCTGAAGTAAGCAACACAACCCTGTGAACCATGAACATAAGGCATTGTTTCTTCAAAACCTAATGCACATAACACGGCACCCAAAGGCTGACACGCCTTGGCTGGATTAATTGTTACCGCTTCACGTGCGAAGTTTAGTTCCTGATATTCTTTTGTCGTAGTCCATTCAAAGACTTCATCTATTTTTTCCTGTGGATGACATTCTTCGTACATTTCTTTTTTGTTTGCTAAGTTTGTTTTGTATTCATCATCACGAAACAAAGGATAGCTTGGTTTAATATCGTCGATTTGCTGACTCATTGTATAATCTCCTGCCGCGCCACAAATATGTGAACTGTACGGTCGTTGAGTTGTTGAGTAATTAATACATCTTTAGTTATAAGTTGGGCTGAGCACAGTGCATCAGCCCAAATTATATTTAAGCACTGGCCGCTACAGCCTCAGTATCTTCACTGGATTTTTTCCACGGAATCTGAATAGCATCCCAGCATGGATTATTCAGTGTCATATCCATATCTCTGGCGAAGATAGCGAAACCATCGTAACCATGATAAGGACCTGAATAATCCCATGAGTGCATCTGACGAAATGGAATTCCCATTTTTTGGAAGATGTATTTTTCTTTAATACCTGAACCAATCAGATCAGGTTTGATGGCCTTAACGAATTCTTCGAATTCATAACCGGTAACATCATCATAAAGTAACGTTGCATTTCCCATTTCTGGTATGGTCCGATCGTAGTCATCATTGTGACCAAATTCATAACCAGTACCGACAACTTCCATACCCAAATCTTCATATGCACCAATGGTGTGACGAGGACGTAAGCCACCAATAAACAGCATGACTTTTTTACCTTCAAGACGTGGACGATATTTAGCAATAACCGCTTCTTTTTCTGCGTTATAACGCGCAATAACTTTTTCTGCGCCTTCCTTGATTTTGTCATCAAAGAAAGAAGCGATCTTGCGTAAAGATTCTTCAATCTTAGATGGACCAAAGAAGTTATATTCCATCCACGGAATACCATATTTCTCTTCCATATGACGAGAGATATAGTTCATAGAACGATAACAATGAACAAGATTTAATTTTACTTTTGGTGTTAATTCAATTTCAGCCAAAGTACCATCACCTGACCATTGGGCAACAACGCGCAAACCCATTTCTTCTAATATAGTTCGAGACGCCCAGGCATCACCGCCAATATTATAATCACCAATAATAGAAATATCATAAGGTGTTGATTCAAAGCTATTATCATCATCACGCTTACCAAGCACCCAGTCACGAATTGAGTCATTTGCAAGATGGTGACCAAGTGACTGAGATACGCCACGGAAACCTTCGCAACGTACTGGTACAACAGGCTTTTCAATTTCTTTTGATGTTTTCTTAGATACCGCTTCAATATCATCACCGATCAAACCAATCGGACATTCAGACTGAATACTTATTCCTTTATTTAAAGGAAACAACTGGTCAATTTCCAGTATTGTTTTATCCAGCTTTTTGTCACCACCGAATACAATGTCTTTTTCCTGAAAATCAGTTGTAAAATTCATTGTCACGAATGTATTAACACCGGTAGTACCGATGTAGTAATTACGACGTCCGGCACGTGAATATTGACCACAACCCACTGGACCATGTGAAATGTGAACCATATCTTTGATAGGACCCCATACCACACCTTTAGAACCAGCATAAGCACAACCACGAATGGTCATTACACCCGGCAAAGATTTTTTGTTAGATGTAATACATTTTTTTGATTGTTCTACACTTTGATCGTTAACGGCTAAATGTTTAGCACGTTCTTTTTTTGCATCCTCAGGATAGATTTCAAGTACTTCCTGGATCAACGCTTCTGTTTCTTCTTTACTCATATTACTCATGGTAATTCTCCTGTTTCGCTGCCACTAATCTGTGGACACACGTCTAACAGACATTAAATTAATGTGCTGGCCGGGAGGCCAGCACATCAATACACCTTATGCTACCGCTTCGTCAGCTGCAGTTTTACCAACAATACTTGTATCTTCTTCATCCATAATGCCGAATTCCATCAATAACTCTTCGAGTTCATCCATGGTAATAGGAGTAGGAATATTAAGATTAGTATTGTTAATAACCTTGTTCGCTAGCGCACGATATTCATCAGCTTGTTTAGCTTTTGGATCATATTCAACAACAGTCATACGACGAATCTCTGCACGTTGCACAGCATTATCGCGTGGAATGAAATGAATCATTGTTGTACCCAAACGTCCTGCTAATGCTTCAATCAGTTCATCTTCACGATCTGTTTCACGTGAATTACAGATTAAGCCAGCTAAGCGTACACTGCCTGAGTTTGCATATTTCACAATACCTTTAGAGATATTGTTCGCTGCATACATCGCCATCATTTCGCCAGAAACTACGATGTAGATTTCCTGCGCTTTGTTTTCACGAATAGGCATTGCGAAACCACCACAAACAACGTCACCTAGTACATCGTAAAAAACAAAGTCGAGTTCTTCATCATAGGCACCTTCTTCTTCAAGGAAGTTGATAGCTGTGATAACACCACGACCCGCACAACCAACACCTGGCTCTGGACCACCAGACTCAACACATTTAATTTCTGAATAACCCGTTTTTAATACATCTTCAAGCTCAAGATCTTCTACGGTTCCAGCTTCAGCAGCCATTTCCATAATAGTGTTTTGTGCTTTTGAGTGAAGTATTAAACGTGTAGAATCAGCTTTAGGGTCACAGCCAACGATCATGACTTTTTTACCTGCTTCTGCCATAGCAGCTACCAGGTTTTGAGTAGTTGTAGATTTACCGATTCCACCTTTTCCGTATATTGCACATTGACGTAATGCCATTGTTTTTCTCCTTAGCATGGGAAATAAAAATGTTACATATTTGTAAGAGCAATGACCGTGCCACTTATAGGTTATTAACATAAGCAACTGAAAATTAAGACTAATATTACATTCGCAATGAAAGATGCGTGGTGATATGTATGACAAAAAGAAATGATTTTGTCGATGACATTACAAATCACACAACAAAAATTCCAATATGGCAATGCATGCCAAAAAACTCTACCTGCCGATTAACCATTGCAATCTTCCTGCCGTCATTTTGTGCAGTCTGACCTATCAACAACATCCGCTACCGTTATATCTCGATAGTGAAAATTGCTTATATAAGGATTTATTTGAAGAACTGGCAAAAATAAATGCCCCGTCCTGGCGTGCGACAAAGTTTAGAGAATACATGGCAGTTCACTGAGCCGGACAATAACCCTCCTCGTCAATGCAACGCATGACTATAAACATGACTATAAAAGAGTGGGAGCGAACTACCTTATCGTTTTACGTGGCTGGCTATTTAATAGTAATAATCGTGAAGAGGCGATGCTTAAGGCTGGGTAGAATCACGTTTTGATTTGTTGCCAACATGGCATAAAGATAAAATAAGCTCTGCTAAAGATGAACAGTATATACTTTATTTACAGGAAAAGACGGCGGGTATCTGCAACACCAACGCACTGAAATCCCAGTTAGATTTACTCTACAGCTACTCTCAATTTTAATTAACAAAGAATGAAACTCATATTCTGTTCTACCGCGGTATAAATAACGCGACCGCTAAAAATATTAAACACAATGACAATATATTAATGCTGAACAACATTAATTCATTCCGTTCGAGCCGTGAAAGAGCCGATGAGTTTTATGACATGACAATACAAGCTCATGTAGCAGTCACGAAAATATTATAGTGGTTTGCTACCTGGCGTGTTACAGGGTGAAGATGAATACATGTTTATCGTTGGTATGATTAAAGGTGAACGCTGTTCTCACGTAAAATAATAATTCAACTCTACTTCTGCATGTCGTAAACACGACAATTGCTTTATTCATAACATCCTTGTTTAGGTCAACCCCTTGTTTTAAAGGCTATTTTTAACTGGTTCAGTTCTTGCAAAACAATCAGGTATTCTATTTTTACAAGGAAAGACTCATGGCACAGACCACATTTGAAGAATTGATAAACGGCATTAAGGAGGGACAAGTCGTTCCCTATTTAGGCGCGGGAGTACTTCAGGATGCAGTTAACGAAGAAACCGGTGTACCTATTCCTGCAGACAGCGATAGTTTGATTTATGCTTTGAACGACGGTAAACCAATGGCGCCACGTTTAATGTATGAGTTTCCTCGTGCGGCAATGAATATTGAACTCAAACGAGGTCGTTCTGCTATAACAAAATTTCTAGATAACCTATACGGTGAAACAAAATGGACGCGCGCATTGTTTCATGACTGGTTAGCAACCATTAAACCACGTTACGTAATCGACATTAATCGTGATACACAGTTACAGGATAGCTATAAAGATATACCTCATACTCTGATTCGTGGTGTTTCACGAATAACCGCTAACGATTATCGCTTTGTTACTTATTATTATGATGGCAAAGAATACAAAGAAGTGGCGCAGGAAGATGTCGATGCCAGCTTACCCATTTTATTTAAACCGATGGGTACACCATTACCTGCAGGAGAATATATTGCTTCCGATGCAGACTATGTTGATTATATTACCGAATTAATGGGCGGTTTTGCTATCCCTTCATTTCTTAAAGAATATCGTAAAGGTAAACAGTATTTATTTATTGGAATAAGCATGAATCGTGATACTGAGCGTATGGTGTTATCTGACATGATGTATGCATCCGGCGAACCGGCAGCATGGGCGTTAATTACAAATCCAACGGATAAGGAAAAACGTTTTTGCAAACGTAAAAATATTGAAATTATCGAAGCTGGTGTTATCGATTTATTAAACGCTGCAGGTATTGATACCACATCACTTGAAACTGAAGCAGATGCTAAGTCGGTTGGTTGTTAAACCCGTGTTTTATTTTAACGATGTTTGACTGGTCAGATTCCGGTTTCTCTCTTAATTTGAGCGTCATGGATGAGACTCATAAAGAGTTTATCGATCTGTATAACAAAGTCATTATTGCTGATGACAATGACTTTACAGTATTATTTGAGCAGCTTGTCACACACACAATAAATCACTTTGACAATGAAAACACATTAATGAAAGAAAGCGGTTTCCCTGCTTTAAGTGAACACATAAATGAACATCAACGTGTTATTAATGAACTAAAATATTTCCAGGCTAAAGTACAGGAGAACAAGTTTTCGTTTCCCCGCTTTTATCTGAAAGATCGTGTTCCATCGTGGTTTAAATTACATTTAGTAACGATGGATAGCGCATTAGCGGCACATCTTAAAGAAACCATCATACCATCGGCTCAGGAAATCTCATGAAGACACATTTCAAACCCTGTATAAACCGTACCGCCTGTACCGAAGATGGTACACATTGTCGTGCCTGCGGGCGTTCGCATGAAGAAATAAGGCAAAGCCGGGATGTTGTTAGTCAGGTAGCTGACTACCTGATCAACATGGATTATGATAACTATGAAGAGTTTCTTGATTACCTAAAAAAGAAAGTGACTAAAAAAATATACTATTTATCTAAATAAGGCTGAATTTGATTACAGTGCCTTTTTAAGCTCATTTGTTGTAACTCAGGCACGACTGAATCAAGCGAAAAATAATCATAACCAAGATCATCTGCAATTTCCTGATTTGTTACCTGGCCATGATACACATTCAGGCCATTAAGAAAACCAGCATCATCAAGTAAAGCCTTCTGATAACCTTTATCTGCCAGTTGTAACACATAAGGAAGTGTTGCATTGCTTAATGCCTGGGTTGATGTTCTGGCACATGCACCGGGCATATTGGCCACACAGTAATGTACCACGTCATCAACAATATACGTTGGATCAGAATGTGTTGTGGCTTTTGATGTTTCTGCACAGCCGCCCTGATCAATAGCAACATCAACCAGTACAGAACCCGCTTTCATAATTTGAATCATTTCACGGCTAATCAGCTTAGGCGCCTGTTTGCCTGGAATAAGAACAGCGCCGACAACAAGATCGGCTTCTGCAGCCAGCTGTTTGATCATATGCGCATTGGAATAACAGGTTTTTAATGCCGGCCCCATCGTATCATTGAGATAGCGTAAACGGTTCAGGTCGATATCAACAATCGTGACATCAGCACCCAGTCCCATTGCCATTTTAGCCGATTCCATCCCGACTACGCCTCCACCAATAATCAATACCTTACCGGGCATGACACCGGGTGTACCACCAAGTAAAGTACCATTACCTCCATTGGCCATTTGCAGTGAAACAGCGCCTACCTGGATAGCAATACGCCCTGCAATTTCGCTCATGGGTGTTAACAAGGGGAGACGATTTTGTTTGTCTGTAATTGTTTCATATGCAATGCCAACAATTTTTTTATCTAATAATGCTTGAGTCAATACTGCTTCAGGTGCCAGATGCAAATAACTAAACACAATCTGTCCTTCTTTAAACCATACGATTTCAGACGGTTGTGGTTCCTTTACCTTGACAATCATCTCTGCAGAATAGATTTCTTCTACACTTGAAGTCATTGCAGCACCTGCATTCAGATAATTTTCATTGCTAAAACCTATACGCGTACCCGCGTCCTGTTGTACCAGCACTTCATGCCCATGTGAAACCAGCAGCTCTACACCTTCTGGAGTAATGCCGACACGATATTCATGATCTTTAATTTCTTTTGGCACGCCGATTTTCATTGCGGTTTTCCTATATGTGATGAAAAATAAACCGTTTCAGATAAGAGGATTTGAATCAGAACTATGAATGTTGTTACGTAATTGATATAAATTCTTTGCCTGATCTTCACATTGTATAGCAATATCTTGATCAAGCTGTTTTAACCATCGTTGCGGAATATTACTGCCCCCATAAACTGCACCTGCAATCATGCCTGCGATAGCGCCGGTGGTATCCGCATCCCCCCCTCTATTCACAATATCGACAAGACAATCTTCAAACGTACATGTTGATGACAAAGACTGAAATACAGCTTGTAGTGTATCAACAATATAACCACTTGGATTGGTCACATGATGCAAATTGAAGTCGAATTCAGGATGCTTTTTTATCAAACATGCAACCGGACCTGTAAACAGAGTGGAAAGTTCTTCTCCCTGTAAAGCCATTTGCAGCATATCAATAACACACTCAGTTCCTGCATCAGACAGATGATTGTTATGGGTAACATGAGACTGATAATAATTTGCCTGAGCGACCACATCATGAGGTCTGTTCAGTGTCGCAATTGCAATAGGCAGACAGCGCATACATGCCCCGTTACCTGCTGCACGTTCATTTTCAGGTGCTGAAGGATCATTGGTGGTACGAAAATACTGAATGCCACGTCTTACAGTATTTCCAATATCAATCGGTTTTGATTTTAGCCATGCACTGAATGAATGAGCAATGTCATACGGATTGATACGTTGTGTCTCAATAATCGTACTACCTAGTGTGAGAGTCATACTAGTGTCATCGGTTACTTTACCTGCAGGCAGTCTTAACCAACCACCACCAACAATATCTTTATGTGCTCCATATTGATTACTGATTTCCTTAGCGGTCATAAATTCAACTGTTGCACCCAGCGCATCGCCTATCGCAAGGCCCAGATAAGCAGCAATACATCGTGACTCACTATCAGAACTGACATCAAAATGGATTTTTGATTCATTGTGCGTTATTAAAGACATAATTAATCTTCAGATGAGAAACAATCTTTATAGTCTGGACAGACTTCACAGCTCGGCGATCGACAGGTATAAACCCCTTCCTGTATACATAGTTGTTTGTAAAAGAACTTTTTCCATTTCATATCGCGATCATTTTTTTTCGCCAGCTCAGGAAAATTACACATAATCAATGTGCTCAGATCTTTACGATTCCAAAGACCAAGATCCTGCCACAAATGATTTCCGCCCATGGTACCGGCAATTAAAATATCGGCGATCCATTCAGCAGATGGCCCCGGATCAGAACGATGTGCAAGAAACAGAGTGCGCAGTTCATTCTGCTCATCAAAGCGTTGATTATGCCTGCCAGTATCTGACATATAATCAATGGGTAATTCAACGCCAGGAAAATGTGTTTGTTTCATAGCGCTATATGCTTCAGAGGAAAGACCTAAGCGAGGTGTCATATTACCCATCCCGGCACATTGTGAAGCAAGCATACAGGCAAGAGCGTCATCGTTATTCAGGCCTAAACTTGTTGCCATAAGTCTGGCATGGACGTTGTTTAAATAATTATCAGGTAATGCCTCTAACATTTTTTCTCCTGTCTGCTTACGCATATTTACATATTGCGAGGGCAAGATGTATATCTTTTTCTTTAAATATTTTATTTAAACCAATCGGCTTGTCAATATCATCAAAATAAAAACCTGCGCTATGTTATTCATTGATTTTCATCAATGGACGTATAATTAAAATGGGATATTCAAGCATAAGTTTTAGTGCCTGATGTTGTGTTAAATTTTCAGGCTTAATCTTACCCTACTTAATATTGGGTGTACTTTGATTAAACCACTGCAATATCGGTAAGGCAGATAAATAAAGAAGCAAAGATCGAACAGTCCTTCATATTTTAAAATGTCCTTCTCGATCACATTGCGTCCGGAACCACGCAAAATATATTTCTGCCGGCTATTGTTAATGCAGTCCGGGGGTTTCAAAAAATACAATTTCTGCCATTAATTCAACGCATCTACTTTATTTATCGTTGTTCCTGCCAAAAACTTAATAGAGCGCTATGTCTACTCCATGTCCGGGGCGATACCGTTGATGAAATTGTATTTGTTGATATGCCAGACTCTTTCCACAACTTATTCTCAAAATAATTATATGAATAACTATCATCAAAACATACACTGCTTTGTGAGGAATCTTTCCTGTACTTATTGGTACTACGAATTAGTGATTGCAGTCGAAGCAATGAACGTTTAAGTGATTTTAATTGAAAACATGAATATAATTTCATATATAGTATCTCAAGTGTATTATTAACTGTTAAATATTTCATCACATCACCTTAATGTTTCGTCAATATTATCTGGCCTGAATTTGAGCCATTGCTTCAGTCATTTTCGCAGGAGGTATTCCCGTTAGAGAACCTGCTGGGTTACATGCTTCACCGGTCGCGTTTAATATTGCCCCTTCTATCGGACATATCGCGGCACATTGTGCATCTGCATAATCACCTTCACATTCCGTGCATTTCTTGGAATCAACCATAAAATGCGGTGTCGTCTCATATATAGCATCATTTGGACAGACTGATTCGCAGGCAAAGCAATTTACACAAGATTCAATTATGCTGAGTGACATAGTTATTTCCTCATTAATAACAGTTAATGCTTAAGCCGACACTTTTTCAACATCTGCCGGTTTATCCTCAAGTAAACCGTTTTCTATCATTTCTTTATAGACAGCAAAAACAGCCTCTTCAATAGGTTCCATTGCGTGTTCACCGTTTGGCTGGATACCTGCTGCCTCCAGTTCATCCCATGGTTCATAACCAATTTTTGAACAGAGAACCGTTTCAACACCATCTAATACACGAATGATACCCTGTAAAACAGTTTCTCCATCACCACAAGAACTACCACCTTCGCAATAAAGATCTTCGACTTTACGGTGACCAATAAAACGAACACCTTCCATAGCTCCTTCATAGATTAGAAATTCTGTAGCATGACCAAAATGCTGATTGATAATGCCGCCACCTGAAGTCGCTATAGCCATTAATACCGGACGATAGTTTTTTCCTTCAGCCGTTATGTCTGCCAGAGATGTAATATCAGGTTCGGTTTTTTCAGCGCGCTTTTGATTGAGTTCTTCTTCAATAGCACCATGGATCTTTGCGCGTTTTACCATCGCAGCATCGTAATCAATATCCATCAATTCAATTTTATCAAGGGTGAATTCCTCACCACGATCTTCACCAAGCAGACCCACCGCATCAGCACGACACTGACGGCAATGACGCATCATGTTCATGTCACCGGAGCAGGAGTCTTGCAGATCCTGTAATTCTTTTGCTGAAGGACCACGCTGACCCATGACACCATAAAAAGTGCCATGCTCAGCTTCTGCAATTAAAGGCATTACGTTGTGCAGGAATGCACCTTTGGATTTAACAACCTTACTCACTTCCTGTAAATGTTCTTCATTTACACCGGGGATCATGACAGAATTAACCTTGACCAGAATACCCTTATCAACAAGCATTTGCAGACCTTTTTGTTGCTGTTCAATAAGAATTTTTGCACCCTTAACACCATGGATACGGCGGTTATTCCAATAAATCCACGGATAAATTTTAGCACCAATTTCAGGATCGACCGTGTTAATCGTAATCGTAACGTGATCAATATTGTGCTTGGACAGTTCCTCTACTGAATCTGGCAATGCCAGGCCATTAGTCGACACGCATAATTTTATATCAGGTGCTTTTTCTGATAACTGACGGAATGTTTCAAATGTTTTTTCAGGGTTGGCTAAAGGATCACCAGGGCCTGCAATACCTAGCACCGTCATTTGGGGAATATTGGCTGCAACCGCCATGGTCTTTTTAACTGCCTGGTCTGGTGTTAATACTTCTGATACCACGCCGGGGCGAGATTCATTAGCGCAATCATATTTGCGATTACAATAATGACATTGAATATTACATGCAGGGGCTACTGCAACATGCATACGGGCAAAATAATGATGTGCTTCTTCTGAATAACAAGGATGATTATAAACTTTTTCACGAATAGATTCTGGTAAATGCGACATTTGGTCATCATCACTGCCACATGAACCTTCAGCACATCCACCACTTGCAGATACTTTTATTTCTTCATCTTGTCCGAGTACATTAAGTTCCATTGCTATTCCTCTTCAAAATAGATTATAAGAAATCACACACTTCTCGATTTCTGAATTGTTAATAAGCTATTTGCAAATGCTGTGCCTACTAGTCAAAATTTGATTAAGCTGTTGTTTATATATATTTTTTTAGACTTTCATGCATCATAAAATGTTATTTTGTCGTATTCGGTACACAATAATATTGAAGAGTTGTCTGCTAAGTTACATAGGTAAACATTAAGGTTATTAAAATATTGAAAAAAACATCTGATTCAGATTTATGACTGTACAGATATTTTAATCTGTGTATTAACACTAAATCTGTCGGACTTTAATATTGAGGACCTGGATTCGATAAGCAATTTGCCGCGGTGTCATACCTAATAAACGAGCTGCCTTAGCCTGAACCCAACCCGCCTGTTCAAGCGCAGCAATAACTCGTTCACGTTCATCCATTTTGGGATCATTAAGATCAACAGCATCCTGAACTGGCGCATTATTATTAACAAATATTTTATCTTCTATACCGGTTAAACTGATAACGTCACGATCAATACTGCCTTCTTCACTCATGATTGCTGCCCGTTCCAGACAATTTTCGAGTTCACGTACATTACCTGGCCAGCTATGGCGCATAAGTAAACGTACCGCACTATCTGTAATAGTAAGAGAACGTTCTTGTTGTTTGGCAATTTTAAGAACAAGAAATTTTGCCAGTTCTGGAATATCTTCAGCACGCTCTGAAAGTTTTGGCATATATAACGGCATAACATTTAATCGGTAATATAAATCTTCCCTGAACTCACCTGATTCAATATCAATTTCAAGATCGCGGTTTGTAGCAGCAATAATGCGAACATCAACCTTTATTGTCTTTGCCCCACCGACACGTTCAAATTCACCTTCCTGAAGTACCCTGAGTAATTTCGCCTGAAATGCAGGACTTATTTCACCAATCTCATCAAGGAATAGTGTGCCCCCATCGGCTTGCTCAAATCGACCTTTACGCTGAGCAACAGCGCCGGTAAACGCGCCTTTTTCATGGCCAAACAACTCAGACTCAAGCAAGTTATCAGGTAATGCTGCACAATTAAGTTTTATAAAATTGGCATTTGCGCGTGGTGAATTATAATGTATTGCATTGGCTATTAGTTCTTTACCTGTACCTGATTCACCACGAATCAGTACTGTTGTATTCCATTTTGCAACCTGACGAATCTGATCAAAAATACGCCGCATTACTGCTGAATGTCCAACAATATTATCAAAACCATAATCAGCACTTACAGTGCGGCGCAGTTGATCTCTTTCGGCAGCAAGATTTTTACGTTCTGATTCAACCTGCCAGGATAAACGGACACTTTGAGCAATAAGGTTGGCGACCATTTCCATAAAACGTGTTTGTTCACTCAATAAATTATCGTCATTCGCTTCTGTCTGTGCAGCTAATACGCCCACAATTTTGTTTTCACCTACACGGATAGGAACACCAATGAATGGTGAATGAGGGATATAGATCCCAAGACGATCTAAAAAGCGTGGATCATCATCAATATTTGTGACTACGATGGTGCTTCCACTTTTGAGAATAGCACCAACGATACCTTCTCCCGATTGATATCGCACTCTTGTTGTTTTTCTCAAATCTCCATTATGAACTGCACTGACGAGCTGTTCATTTGTATCAGGATTAAGTAATGTAACTAACCCGGCAGATAAGCGTACTTCATCATTCAATACTTCCAGTACCCCTTGCAACGTTTCCTGTAATTGCAGAGACCGACTTAAAACACGACTTACTTTGTATAATCCTGTAAGTTCATCATCCAAAAGTTTGAAGCGTTCAGACGAAGGTGATATTTGTTTACTGATATCTGATACTGACATAGTGATATCCTTTATTTACTGTGGCTGCACAGGGAACTGAACAATAATTCGGCAACCATTAGTGAGATCAGAGTCTATATCTATTGCACCTGAATGTTCATTGACAACTTCACGAACCATCGATAATCCCATCCCTGCCCGACCGCTCATTCTTTTCTTGGTGGTAAAGAAAGGTTCAAATATTTTCACTCTGATATCATCAGGGATACCTTTACCATTATCTTCTATGACCACTTCGAGGTTTGTATCCGTGGCTCTGGTAATGATTTTTAATATGCCATCACCATTAGTTGAATCAATAATTGAGTCAACTGCATTATCAATCAGTTGCTTAAACATATTTCGTAAGCGTCGTTCCTTCGCCAAAATTGATGGCAACATAGGTGCTGGTTTCCAGTCGATAACAATCCCAAAATTAAGTAGTTTTACTGTAGAAATAGAAAGCACTTCACGTAATATTCTATTAAGATTAATCAGCTCATAAGGTTCTTCAATTGTTTTCGGAATACAAGATTGCAAGGTATTCATCGCTTCCTGACCGGCTGTAATTGCCTGCTGCAAAGCATCCATTATCGCTTTATTTTCATTATTTATTTGCCCATTACTGCGTCTTTCCAACATACTCCTCGCCGCTGAAATGAGATTAATGGGACCTTGTATTTGGTAAACAGAACCAGTCAGTGCTTCTCGTACACTTTGTGTCAACTCTTCTTCTGCCATCAATGCGCGTAACGCATTTGTGCGTACTTCTTCTTGTTGTTTTTTTAAATTAGTTATTTCATTAATAGACAGAAGAAGATAAGTTTCTCTACGTTCATCGAAAAATGATTCTGCACTAAAATCCAGCTCATTAATCCAGGTTCCTGTGCATTGAAAACAACGCGGTTTTCCTTTGCTTCCAGGATCAAAACTTATTTCCTCGTTTTTGAATTCTTCCCCTGCATCCCATGCATTGTTAAACGTTTCACCCATTGATTCTTTTAATGCATAAACAAATTCAGAGGCAGGTTCTTTTCCGCCCATATCCGTTGCCAGTTTTTTATATTCCATATTATCAAGAATGACTTTACCGCTTCTATCCAGCAACGCGATAATAATGGGTGCACTGTCAACGACAGATTCAATTAAAGATTTCTGATTTGATACTTGTTGTTCAAGACGACGTACGTCTGTAATATCACGATGTATCCCAAGGTAATATGATGTTTTATTATGCGAATTAACAACTGGAGCAATTGTGAGGTCGGCTACATAGCGTGTCCCATCCTTACGCCGGTTAACCAATGTTCCGGACCAGGATTTTTTTTGTTTAATACGCCCCCATAATGTCTCGTAAACAATTCGCGGGGTGGTATGGTTGGAAAATATCGCCTGATTCTGGCCGATAATTTCTTCTTTCTTATAGCCCGTAATCCGTTCAAACGCAGCATTTGTATAAAGTATGTTTGCATTAATATCGGTAATAGAAATTGCAATAGATGATTGCTCCACCGCTTCGAAAAAAACACGTGGAGGCAACATACTCTCGCCTTTAGCCACCATATCTTTGAAGGTATCTAATACCGTATCCAAAGTACCGTCGGGGGGTGACTTGAGAAAGGCTTCAATTGCTTTAGTAATATTTTCAGATGCAATAGTCTGTTTTGTCATATTCATGCTTTGTCCTATTTCATCAGCGATGCCACATTTTGTCATTTCTATTACAATCTATTACAAGAAACATGCCGACTTCCAAATAAAGCAAAAATAGCGTTATATAACTACTTTCGCACATAAAAATTGTCATCTTCCTGACAAATTCAATTATTTCATGTCTCTCTATGTACGAAATCACACACATAACGCACTGTTATAGTGCTTATTACGCACCAGTTAGCGAATCTATCTGGCATTTATGTCGAAAAGCGCACTGAAATATCGATGGCATAGTTGATGCAATAAGTAGATTCAGTAGTGGAAACAGTAATTGAGAGTTCCACAACGATATTTTTATATGCAACACCTGGATGTAAAAAACGATGACTGAATATCTCCTCCTGTTTATTAGCACGGCCCTGGTTAACAATGTTGTACTTGTTAAATTCCTTGGCTTATGTCCTTTTATGGGCGTTTCAAACAAACTTGATACCGCTTTAAGCATGGGGATGGCAACGACTTTTGTACTTACCGTCGCTTCAATTTCAAGCTGGTTACTTGAACATTTTATATTACAACCTCTTGGCATTGAATTTCTTCGTATCATTTCTTTTATACTTGTCATTGCTGCCGTAGTTCAATTTACAGAAATGCTTATTCATAAAACCAGCCCTTTACTTTATAAAATGCTGGGGATATTCCTGCCTTTAATTACAACTAATTGTGCTGTTCTTGGTGTCGCTATGCTAAATGTTCAGGAAGATCATTCTTTTTTACAAAGCGCTGTTTATGGTTTTGGATCTGCCGTTGGTTTCACGCTTGTTATGGTTGTTTTTGCCGGCATACGTGAACGTCTTGCGCTTGCTGATGTTCCAGAAGCCTTCAGTGGTGTACCAATTGGATTTATTGCAGCAGGATTACTTTCTCTTGCATTTATGGGTTTTTCAGGTTTAACCGTTAATTAAATTGTCATCAGATTTTATTGTTAAGTGTTGAAATAAAGGAAAATAACAATGTTTACAGTTGCAATTACAAGTCTTACCTTAATAAGTTTCATTTTGGGATTTCTTTTAGCGATTGCTGCACGATATTTAAAAGTTAAATCCGATCCTGTTGTTGAACAAATCACCGAAATGATGCCGGGTTCGCAATGCGGGCAATGTGGTTTCCCTGGCTGTAAGCCCGCTGCTGAGGCTATTGCTCACGGTGATTCTGATATTACAATTTGCCCTCCCGGTGGTCGTTCGCTTGTTGAAGAATTAGCAACACTATTAGGTGTTGAAGTTGATCTTTCTAAATTTAAAGATAAACCCCCTATGTATGCAAAAGTCAGTGAAGATACATGTATTGGTTGCACCCGCTGTTTTAAAGTATGTCCAACCGATGCCATCATGGGTGGGCCTAAACAAATTCATACCGTGTTCAGGGATGCCTGCACTGGTTGTGAAGCCTGCATTGATATCTGTCCAACAGAATGTTTGCAAATGGTTACCATTGAAGCAACATTGAGCACCTGGATATGGCCTAAACCTGATGTACAAATACAACCACCACTGGCTGCCTGAGACTTAAAATGAAATTATTTCGATTCAAAGGTGGTGTTCATCCTGACGCTCATAAAAAGGTAACGAGCTGTAAATCTATTACGCCATTTCCTTTGCCTAAAAAATTATACCTTCCGGTACAACAACATATTGGCGCACCTGCGAAACCCGATGTAAAAATAGGTCAACATGTTCTGAAAGGTGAATTACTTGCAGGTAGTCAGGGGGCAATATCTGCCCCAATACATGCACCAACTTCAGGTACGATAATTGATATTACAGATCACACTGCACCACATCCTTCAGGGCTTCCGGTATTAACCATTATTCTTGAGCCTGATGGTTATGATAAATGGATAGAACTTGAGGGTGTCGACGATCCCTTTTCTATTAGCCCTGAAAAAATAGCAGGACTTGTTGGTGTAGCAGGTATTGTTGGTCTAGGCGGCGCAACTTTCCCTTCGGCGGTAAAACTAAATCCTGGAAAAGATAACCATGTTCATACATTAATCATTAATGGTGGAGAGTGTGAACCGTATTTAACCTGTGATGATCAATTAATGCGTCATCATGCAGAAGGTATTATCGATGGCATACGTATCATGTTGCATGCATTACAAACAGAAAATGCATTAATCGCTATTGAAAATAATAAACCCACTGCAATCACTGCAATGCAAAAAGCATGTGAAGATTTCGATTCAATCAACCTGGTAGTTGTCCCCAGTATTTATCCAATGGGTTCAGAAAAACAAATGATTAAAACCCTTACCGGACTGGATGTTCCCGCAGGTAAGCTGAGCAGCTCAATCGGTTTACTGGTCCATAATGTCGGCACGGCTAACGCTGTGCATCGTGCAATACGATTTGGTGAACCACTTGTATCACGTATTGTAACGGTCGGCGGTGGTGCAGTCAGTGAACCGCAAAATATTGAAGTCAAAATAGGTACATTAGTGTCAGAACTTATTGAATTTTGTGGCGGTTACAAGTCTAAAGCTGAACGCATACTTATGGGCGGCCCGATGATGGGACAGTTACTCCCATCCACCAATGTACCTGTTGTAAAAGGTAGCAGTGGAATTATTGCTTTAACAACAAAAGAAATTGCACAACATCAAACAATGCCCTGCATACGTTGTGGAAGTTGTATTACCGTTTGCCCATGTGGTCTGTTACCACTGGAAATGTCTAACCGCGCGCGTAAGGGTGACATTGATGGTGCCGTTGAGTTTGGACTAATGGATTGTATTTCCTGTGGTTCCTGTTCCTATGTCTGCCCTTCTCATATTCCATTGGTACAGTATTTTAATTTTGCCAAGGGTATGCTGGTAACTCGTAAAGACAAAAAAGAACATCAGGAAGAAACACGCAAGCTTGCAATCCAACGAACAGAAAGAGTAGAACGCGAAAAGCAAGCTAAAGCAGAAGCAGCCGCCAAACGCAAAGCCATGCGTGATGCTAAAAAATTAAAAGAAGCAAAATTAAAAGAAGTTGCATCATGACAAACGCTACACCTGTATCCGGTCCACACACTCATACTTCAAACAGCGTCAGTAAAGTTATGCTAAAAGTAATGCTGGCATTACTACCTGCAACAGCATTTGGTGTTTATCTTTTTGGCTGGCCTGCGTTGAATTTGTTTATTGTAACGGTTGCCGCAGCACTTCTTAGTGAAATATTTTGTCTGTACATTGCGGGAAAACAAATTAAAATATTTGTCTTTGATGGCTCAGCTATTTTAACCGGTTGGTTACTTGCAATCACTTTACCACCCTGGTCTCCCTGGTGGATTGGTGTTATAGGCAGTATATTTGCAATCGTTGTTGGCAAACATGTTTTCGGAGGTATAGGGCAAAATATTTTTAACCCTGCAATGTTGGCGCGTGTTGTTTTGCTAGTATCTTTTCCTTTAGAAATGACCACATGGACGAATCCCTACCCTTTGTATTCCACTATCAGTCCTGATTTTATTGCCAGTCTTAAAATCACCTTCTTATCGCACACACCAATAGATGCCATCAGTGGCGCTACGATCCTGGGTGATATCCGCACTGAACTAGGTCTCGGCCACACTTTAAGTGAAGTGCTTGTAAAAAACACTGATCATAATAATCTCTTAATGGGTTTTACTAAAGGAAGCATGGGAGAAACATCTGCAATTTTGATTCTATCAGGGGGATTGTTACTTCTTGCACAACGTATTATATCCTGGCATATCCCGATTGCTATGCTAGCAAGCATTGCTCTACTGAGTACGATTTTTAATTTTATTAATCCTCATGTATATGCGAATGCCTGGGTTCACGTTTTTTCCGGCGGCGCAATACTTGGCGCATTTTTTATCGCAACCGATATTGTTACTTCACCGAACTCTAATCTTGGAAAAGTCATCTTTGGCGCGGGTTGTGGTGTACTGGTTTATATTATTCGTACCTGGGGTGGTTATCCTGAAGGTGTCGCGTTTGCCGTCATTCTTATGAATGCATTAACACCCTTAATCGATTATTACGTGCGACCCAATATTTATGGTTATAAAAGTAAAGGCGTCCCTGCCGAGTACACTGAGAAAAAAATATCATCCGTCACAAAGTCTTATAAAGGATAATATATGGGAACGATCAATAACCCCAGTTACCGACAACGCTTAGGGTATCATGCAATATTACTGGGTGCGATGGGCCTGTTTGCCAGTGTTGCACTGGTATCAGGAAATATTGCAACGCAAGCAGATATTTCTCAAAGAGTGAAAGATGACATGTTGTTTTCACTTGAACAGGCTATTCCTCCCTCAAATTATGATAATGATTTATTTGAAGATACGATCGTCGTTAAATCACAAACACCGTCATCTAAAGATAAAGAGGTGAAAGTCTTTCGAGCCAGAAAAAATAACTCAATCATAGCTGTCGCCTATAAATCAACCGCAACAGGTTATTCCGGTCCGATTGAGATTATTATGGGTATAGATAAAAACGGATCTTTACTCGGTGTACGCATAATAAGTCACTCTGAAACCCCCGGACTGGGTGACAAAATTGAAGTTAAAAAAGATAACTGGATTACAAAATTCACCGGACTTAGCTTTTCAAATACGGCCAGTGATAAGTGGAAAGTTAAAAAAGATGGTGGCCAATTCGATCAGTTTACTGGAGCAACAATAACACCTCGCGCAGTTGTTAAAGCAGTCTACAATGGACTTTTATTTTTTTCTAACAATAAAAAAACGCTTTTTTTTGATCCGAAACCATTAAAAGCCGTTAAAACAAATAAAAATGTTCATCTTTTAAAAAACGAAGTTAAAAAAATATCCCCGACTGAAATAATGTCCATGCTTAACAAAATACAAAATGACAACGAGAGTATAAAATGAGCGAATTAAAACATACCTCTCTTACTTTTAAACGCATTGTCCGCGATGGTATGTGGGACAACAATGTTGTGCTAAGTCAAATGTTAGCGTTATGTCCTCTGCTAGCAGTAACCAGCTCTGCGACAAATGGTTTGGGGATGGGACTTGCAACGACATTTGTACTTATCATGTCTAATATGGTGATATCACTTGTACGATATATCATTACCCCTGAAGTCCGTATTCCTGTTTTTGTTTTAATCATAGCCGCTATTGTCACAGTGGTTGATATGTTTATGAATGCCTGGGTACATGAACTCTACAAGGTATTAGGATTATTTATTCCACTTATTGTAACAAACTGTGCAATTCTTGGCCGAGCGGAATCTTTTGCTTCAAAAAACACGATTCGACTTTCTGTATTAGATGGATTAATGATGGGGATCGGGTTTATTTTTATATTGGTATTACTTGGTTCTGTCAGAGAAATTATTGGTAGTGGTACTCTGTTTGCAAATGCTTCTTTATTATTAGGTGATGGATTTGATTTTTTAGAAATAGTATTCATTGAAGAATATCGCGGCTTTCTTCTCATGATATTGCCTCCAGGTGGATTTCTTGCACTTGGATTTATTCTTGCCGGAAAAAAACAAATCGATAAAGCAACTATAAAACGTAGACATTCTATCGATGACGCTATCATTTCATATGAAACACTAACAGAACCCGAAACCCAAACATAAGGTTATCAATATGAAAGTTGGTATTGCATATAGCAACAGTATAAAACAATCATGGATCAATATTGATATTGATGAAAACAGTACCGTTATTGAAGCAATCCATAAATCTGGTCTATTACAAAAATACCCTGAAATCGACATTAAAAAAAATAAACTTGGTGTTTTCGGGAAAATAGTTAAAGCCGACAAAATATTAACCGAAGGAGATCGTGTTGAAATCTATCGAGCAATAACGGCCGATCCATTAACCGTGCCGCGGCGCGACAGAGACGATGATGACGATGATGACGATGATTAATATCAACAAATTTATGTCGACAATGCTACAGGCTATTGTCATATCTACGACAATAGCCTGATTAAGTAAAAATAAAATAACCTAATAAAAACAATATGATATAAGCAACCTATCTCTGGCATACGGTTTGCAAATTACAATTCATACTGAATTTACTTATTCAAATCGGATAATAAAATATGTCATACGATACTTTATTGGCTCACGAGATACCCTCTGCCTTGCAAGAAAATGATTTTGTTATTCTCGATATGCGTGACAAAACCAGCTATGAACGCGAACATATTGATGGTGCCAAATTAGTTGATGATTCTATTATTAGCAATCTCATTTATGAAAAGAAAAAAGACAAACCTATTCTGATTTATTGTTACCACGGAAACAGCAGTCGTGACCTTGCCCGTTTTTTTAGCAACATGGGATTTTCTTATGTCTTTAACCTTGAAGGTGGCTGGCAAGCATGGAACAACTTTGTCGAAACAAGTAATCAGCATACTATTGACGAATTAAATAACTGGTTGCTGCTTCATAATTTTCAGATCAACGATATGAACAGTCGTACATTAAATGGTATGACTGCATTAATGCTCGCCTCTTTACAAAGTCAAAAATATCTAGTGAAAGAAATATTAGAATCAAATTGTGATATTAACCTTGTTAATAATGACGGAAATAATGCACTTTGGTTTGCCTGTGTCAGTGAAAATATCGAAATAGTTCAGTTCTTAATTGAAGCGGGAATTTATATTGATAATATAAATATAAATGGTTCAAGCGTTCTGCACTATGCCTCATCAGCCGGCAAATACACTATTGTCAAAACATTAGTCGAAGCAGGCGCCGACCTTTTGTACAGGACACCCGATGATATGAATGCACTTGATATGGCCGCCAGTTTAACCGTTTTAAATTATCTTAAACCAAAATATATTCAACACTAGAATACATAGGGATCGTAACAATGAAGACAGAAGAAAAAATACAAAAACAACTCGATGAAAATCCCGTTATTTTATATATGAAAGGAACACCTGAAAATCCAAGCTGTGGTTTTTCTAAACTAGCTTCCGAATGTTTACAGTCAACCGGTATTGACTTCGCTTATGTCAATATACTTGAAGCCCCTTTCATTATGGAATGCCTGCCATCTGTTTCAAACTGGCCTACTTTTCCACAATTATTTATTAACGGTGAAATTATTGGCGGCAGTGATGTGGTTGAAGAAATGCTCAACAACGGTGAGTTAGAACCAATGCTTAAGGCCGCTGCCGCATAATTGCGCATACTATAAGGTGTCATAATGACTGAAGAAGAAATCACAAACAGAATTGTAACATTATATCCTGACGCAATTATGGAGGTTTCAGGTGCTGACTGCAATTTTGAGCTTTATATTATAAGTGATGCATTTAATGGCATGAATACAATGCAAAGGCAAAAGCCAATCCTGGCGTTATTTAAAAATGAATTAGCTTTAGGACAATTACATGCCCTTTCCATCAAAGCAAAAACACCTGAAGAACAAAATACACCATTAGGCTTAGTAAAAATTCAGCTTTAAACTATATCACAGAGCTAAAATCCCTTCGGTTAATTACATAAAGGATATGCACACCTGCATATCGATGTAGCAGAAGAAATTTTAATAATGAGAGAAGAACTAGAATAACTTCATTACCCGTCGCCTACACGCTGATTTTAGCTAAGAAATTTCAATAAACTTACATGACGAAAGCGCTGTAAGTTATTTATTTTAAAGATGGTGCCAGGGCCGGAATCGAATAATAAGATCAACAGTTTGATATATAAAGGGGTATTAGGATTCGATTTCAGTGTATACCAACTGATATACCAACAAATAAATTCATTGTATTTCAAAGACTTATATTTCCGTAATATCAGTATACTAAGCCAAAAACTGATCACAAACGATACTTTTAAAAATATCTATCGAGGTAGGAATAATCTCCTTTAATATATGTACACATATATTTGACTTTTATATATATACGTATATATTTAGATAATATATATGTACGGATATATTAGTTATCTACTTAAATGAGGCAATCATGTTACCTATTACATCACCAGAAACTCTTGGTAAGGTATTACGGCGTTACCGAAAAAATCTCGGTTTAACTCAGGTTGAAGTTGGAGAAAAGTTCAACATGACACAAACAACGGTATCTCAAATCGAGTCAGGTAAACCGGGCGTTCAGCTTGGCACATTGTTTAAGATGATGTCTGCCTTAAAACTA
>Ga0316209_1000481_pt1 | contig 69192 bp, 55 predicted proteins | sample 6monopyrite_MG_FD_204945 | JGI IMG/M metagenome (GOLD analysis project Ga0316209, IMG submission 204945) | Microbial mat bacterial communities from mineral coupon in-situ incubated in ocean water Damariscotta River, Maine, United States -... | ecosystem: Environmental > Aquatic > Marine >... | reverse complement strand
CGGACAACACGTGCTCAATCTACGCGTGCGTGTGCAGTCGGGAGAGTGGGGCGCTTTCTGGAATGAGTACCAAAGCCAACAACGGGCAGCCTAACGTGACCCTTACGTTAAGACGGACCTACACCCGTTCTTTCGAAATAATGGACGAGGCGTTGTTCCGCATCGACCGTCAAGCGTTTCGTGCAGTGCTAGTGCGCTTTGTCGAGCAGATCAGAGCGAATGACAGAGTAAACGCCCTGCGCTAGAGAGTGGTTCGGAGTAGCATCTCGAGCCTGTTCCCGCTTCGACTTTCTCGGTGCCAATGACTAAAGACGATTCGCCTGCAGATTCATCCGACGTGCGCGCCTCGGCACTTCTCGCTCGATTCAACAGAATTCCGCACGAGGACCTCGACAGGGACTTCGGCTTTTTGTGCGACGATCATCCCGACGAAGCGGGTGCACTGCGCCGTCTTCGTGATCGTGATGAACGCGGAGAGGGACAGCTCGAAGCGGAGTCAAAAGATGAGACTGCTTCCGATGGCGGGCAAACCGTAGATGCGAGATCTCTCGACACGCCGGTTGAGGAGTACATCAAGGAATTGAGAGAGATTGCTGTTTCTGACTCTCGGTATAGACGCGAGGGTGAGATTGCGCGGGGCGGAATGGGCGCGATCATCAAAGTTCGCGACAACGCCGTTCGCCGCACTCTGGCCATGAAGGTCGCTCTCGGAAAGCCGGATCCAAACGGCACGAAGGAAGTTGAGTACGTTGAGGACCACAAGCTAGGTCGCTTCCTGGATGAAGCTCATATAACGGGTCAACTCGACCATCCAGGCGTCGTGCCGGTTCATGAACTAGGTGTTAGCGAGGATGGACAGGTGTACTTCACGATGCGGCTGGTCAAGGGCCGGGCAGGATACGGAACCGCGTTCTCCTCCGCCACTTTCTCACTCAAGAGTAAATATCCCCGCTGAACTTCTGAAACCACTGCCCGTCCCAGCAGTCCTCTTCCGCAGGAGACTGAGCCATACGACGATCAAGGCAGGACGAAGCCGGCGCCTGGCACCACGTGATGAACCGCGGCATCGCGAAGCGCGCACTGTTCGAGAACGCGCAGGACATCCGCTGCTTTCTCGCTTGTGTCGCGCTGGCGGTCCGCGCCGGCTGGATCGAGGTTCATGCGTGGTGTGTGATGACGACGCACTTTCACCTGCTCGTGCGGAGCCCGAACGGCGGCCTTTCGGATGGCATGCGGGCGATTCAGCGAGAGTACTCGAGAATCTTCAATCGAAGGCACAAGCGAGATGGCGCGCTCGCCCGCGGCCGCTTCAAGTCGAAACGGGTCAAGTCCTTGGCCTACCGATGCACTCTCGTTCGCTACATCGATTTCAATCCGGTCGTCGCTCGCATCGTCGATGCACCTTGGGACTACGACTGGGGCAGTGCAGCTCAGTACGCCAAGAGGGAAGGGCCGATTTGGCTTTCGAGGGAATGGGTGGAGAGCGAAGTTCGAGCAGCTTGCGGCCGGGAATCGATAGGCCTTTCTGACTACGCGCACAGATTCGGGCGCGGTTCGTCGGAGGCGATCGAGCGTTTGGTGGAGTCACGTTGGCGCGCTCGGCCGAACAGAGCCGATCCGCTCGACGACCTCATCGGCAGCGCTCCGGCAGAGGTGCAGCGTTGGATGAAACGAAAGGCAATGCTGGCTGACGGAATGAGCATCGGAGAGCCGGTTTGCGACGGGCGTGCCGTACTTGAAGCTTGCTGTGCCGCTCCGCTAGAGATCGACCGGCCATCGAGCGACAGCAAGACCACGCTGAGCACTCAGGACATTGCGATAGTCGGGCTGCTACGTACGCTCGCACTCGCTCGTTGGGAAGATGTTATGAAGGCGGTCGGGCGAACCGAGACAACGACGCGACGCGCTCTGAACTTGCACCAGACCTTGTTGGTCGAGGATTCCGACTACCTTGGCGCAGTATCCAAGTTGACGGTCGATGCCATGCGACGGTGCCACGGGTGAGCCGAAGTGGCGGAGGAGAACGCGGTTCCGTATGTTCGGAGCGTGTTGGTTGCGCGAACGCTCTCCGGGGTGACGATCGCTGACGGCCTCGACGAGTTCGTACGGAATCCCTCGACCGCTGGGATCTTACCGCTGGCCGTGGCCTCGACCTTCGCGTGGCTCTACCTACGGCAACGCGCCCTCTCGGCCCGCTTGCTGATCACGGTCGACTTCCTGCTCCTCCAGGCGATCTTCGCACTCGCGCTCGTCCCCTATCTCGATCACTTCGCGTTCTCTTCACCCGGGCATGTCACGTGCCTCGCGACTCTAGCGATCGTCATCCTTGTGCGTGCCACCGCAGTTCCGAGCTCGGGCTTGCGCACGTTCATCTTCTCTCTGCCCGCACCCGTGACCATCCTCGTGGCCCAGCTCCATCACGGGGCGATCTACTCGTTCCAGAACGGCGAGCAGTACTCGGCGCGCTACTTCGCAGAGTACGTGGCGCTCAACCAAGTCTTGCTGGGCGCCGCCTTGCTCGGTGCCGTGACGGCCTCCCAGGTCACGAGTGGGCTACGCATGCGCTCCTACAAAGCGGCGCGACTCGGACCCTACGAGCTCGGCCGCCGAATCGGAGGTGGAAGCATGGGCGACGTGTTCGAAGCGACGCACGCGATGTTGAAGCGGCCGACCGCGCTCAAGCTGCTGCGCCCCGAGATTACCGGCGAGCGCACGCTCAAGCGATTCGAGCAGGAGGTCCAGCAGGCCAGCAGGCTGACGCATCGCAATACAGTCTCGATCTACGACTACGGTCGCACCGGCGCGGGCGTCTTCTACTACGCGATGGAGCTGCTCGATGGCGCGAACCTGCGCGAGCTCGTCGAGCGCGACGGGCCGTTCTCCGTCGAACGGACGATTCGCATTCTCGCCCAGACCTGTGGCGCCCTGAACGAGGCGCACGAGAAGGGCATCGTCCATCGGGACATCAAGCCCGAGAACCTGATGCTCTGCGAGCAAGGCGGCGAGCGCGACGTCCTGAAGGTCCTCGACTTCGGCCTGCTCAAAGACCTCCGCTCGACAGACTCGGGGCTCTCGGTCGATGGCGTCGTGATCGGCTCGCCCGAGACCATGGCCCCGGAGACTCTGTCGGGAGAGGTCACCCATCGCGCCGACCTCTACTCCGTCTGTGCCGTCGGGTGCTACCTCCTCACCGGCAAGCCGATCTTCGCGGCCAAGACCGTCGGCGAGTTCCTCCAAGCCCATCAGTTCGAGGATCCGATCCCGCCGTCGACTCTGAATCCCGCCGTCCCCGCCGAGCTCGAGGCGCTCCTCCTGCGCAACCTCCAGAAGGATCCGGCCGACCGTCATTCCGACGCGCGCTCACTGCGGGACGAGCTCCTACCGTGATACGGAACCGCGTTCTCCTCCGCCACTTCCTCTCACCTGTGGTACCGTCGCAAAGCATCGACCGGCAGTCCCGCTGCTTCGGCTAGATTTGCCGAGTCTCGGCTAGCAAAGTCTGGTGACCTTTCCTCGATTGTCGCATCGTTCCGTCTCCTCGCATAAGGGCTGCGAAGCCGCGCGCTGGATCAGCGAGTCCTTAGAGATCTGTTCCGGGGAGTGTGGAAGTGGCGGAGGATTACGCGGTTCCGTATCACTATCATCGGTTCCGTATCACTATCATGAAACTCGTCTTAACTGCCTATCTACTGGCCCGCATGCGACTAACCACCACAACTTCGATGTGTTCGACACCAGTTCTTTTCCTGGCTTGCCTCCTGGCACTCTCACGTTCGCCGATCGCAGGAGCCCAGGAAAAAGCTCAGTCTGCTGACGCCACCCAAGCCGAGTGCACGATCGATCTCACGCGCGCGGGCCAAATGGCCGACATCGTTTCGAATGCACTCAACCGCGGCCTGGACCAACAGTCGTTAGAGGTCCGTGAGTTCTTGAAGGGTGCCCACCAGAATTTCCCTGACGGGCAAGCACTCCTACAGGCGGCCGCCGAACACTTTAAGATCGACAAGAAGGCATTGACGCGCGAGGTAGAACGGTATCGCCACTGCAATTGCACGCACCCGGGCGGCGAGATGTCACATCTCGGGTCCGATGGGAAGGCACTCGAGATCTCGAAGTTCGCGAGCGATGTTGCGCTGCACGTCGTGCTGCACGAGATGGGGCACGCGCTCGTCCGCGAGTTCGATCTGCCGGTGCTTGGAAACGAGGAAACGCTCGCGGACGCGTTTGCCACCCATTACGTGACGACCTACCTTCCTGAGCGCGCGGTCGACATCCTGTCCGCGCGCACGCGGTCACTGATGATCGAGGCCAGTGAAGTTCGGCGTGAAGAATGGACGATTAGCGGTGAGCACAACAGCGACGCTCGCCGAGCATTCCAGATCGCCGCCCTCGCCGTTGCCGCAGATCCAGAGAAGTATCGCCCGGTCGCTGAAGGTGTTGGCATGTCGCAGGACGACACGAGGAGTGCGGCCGACTACGGCACCGAGATCCATCGCTCGTGGCGCCGCACTCTCGCACCGCTGTGGATGCCGAAGGGTGTGGTGTCGAACGAGACTCGCCTTACTTACGACGGAGACGGGCGCTTCGTCAGCAATGTCCGGTCGAGCAAAATGGCAGAGGTTCTCCGCGAAGCCCTCCAACGCTTCGACTGGCATTCTCAGGTTCGGATCCACTTCGTCGATGGCGAAGGCGGTGCGGGCTGGAACCGATCGAAGCGGACGATCACCGTGCACAGCGAATATGTGCATCGCTTCGTGAGGCAGGGGCGGCTGGCAACTGCTATGGGAGATCAATAGCTCGAGAACCGCATTCGATCTAAAGGGATTGAGCTCACACTGCCCGAGAACGACGACCGCCACCAGCACCCTTCAGAATGACAGCCGCATCGCGTGGATCCAGGCGTGACTTGGCCTGCCAAATATCCCCACCACGAGCTCGACGATCGCTCCCGCTCCAAGGCGCAGTTCTCCTCCCACGTGTGAGCTGGGACACTCCCGACCAAGAGAGAAGTTCAGGAAGCCGTTCGACGTACTCGCCAGAGGCTTCGCGGGAGCTATGGGTGGAAGTGGTGACCCCGGGGGGATTTGAACCCCCGTCGCCAGGATGAAAACCTGGTGTCCTAGGCCCGACTAGACGACGGGGCCACCTGGGCTGCTGGGCACCGAAGTGCTCAGCGAGGGGAGGAAATTACGGTTGCTCGGGGGGAGTGTCAACGGCGTGGCGCGAGGGAATCTCGGTCTGCCGGAAGTTCCGAATGGGATTTCTAGTGGGAGCGGACGGGACTCCAACCGAATTCGTCCAGGCGAGCGAGGACGTGCTCGTACTCGCGAGTCAAGCCGTCGATCAGGTTGCCTTCGCCGCGCGTCGGGCCGGCGAGTAGATCCCAGGTGTAGGTCTCGATCTCGACGTGGAGCTCCTCGGTCCCCCAGCGTTCTGGCTGGCTGGAGAGCAGGCCGAGCAGCTCGTCCGCGATGACTCGCGTGGTGCCGAGGCGGCCGGCCGAGTTGCCCTCGAGGGGCTGGTCCAGATCGACGGGCACGTGGAAGTGGCAGCGCCACTCGGAGCAGGTGTTCCAGAGCGAGTCAGCCAGCTCGAGCTCGGCTTGAAACTCGGGCAGGTCGTGGGCGCGCAGCATCGCCTGGGGTCCGCAGCCCGCCACCCGACCGGTGACCTGGTGCAGGTAGGCGGGCTCGCTCATCGAGAGGAGTGCCGCGCGGCCCGCTTCATCGGAGGCGGGGTGCGGCAGAGCGAGCGCGCTCGAGAACTGGAGCTTGCCGAGCGGCCCGGCCTCGGTGGCGCGCTCGATCGCTCGGTCGGATGCCTCGAACTCCACGGCAGCATGACAGGCGTCGAGGCAGACTCCCAGGTGGCGCTCGAGGACCTCGCGCGCTTCCGGGACGAGCGCGCGGACGCTCTGCATGAAGGCGAGCAGCTCGCGCGTGTCGTTGCAGTTGGCGCGCGGCTCGGCTTCGAGGGCGAGCACCATGCGCGGCGCGCCGTCCGCTTCGAGCTGGGCCAGGAAGGAGGCGGCGCGAACGAAGTTGCGAGCGCAGCTGAGCGAGTCGGCCTCGGTCTTCACGCGCGACGAGTGCATGCCCGTGTGCGTGCTGATCGAGACGTGGCGGCCGTCACGGCCCGAACCGGTCGCACTCGCGAGCGCGGCGGCGATGCGCGCGACATCCCGCGTGAAGTCGAAGCGCGCCGCTTCGTTCCAGGTCGGTTCGAAGACGCGCTCCTTCAAGCCGACGGAGCCGAAGCCGCCGGCAGGGAAGGCGTTGTAGGTGAAGGGGTCGAGGCGCTCGTTGACGAGCAGCTCGATCAGAGGTGCGAGCTTGGCGGGATCGGCCGCGAGCTCGGCAGCCAGGCTCGCCGGGAAGTACATCCCGACACCGAAGGTCTCGCCGTGCGCGAGCCGCTTCGCGAGCGGAACCGTCACTCGCCGCATCGCCTCGATCACGCCCTCCAGCGTCTCCGCCGGATGCAGGTTCATGCAGTAGGCCAGCCGCAAGCGCCGACCCGACTCCGTGTGCGCGAACAACATGGCTTCGCGCTCCGTAGTCTAGGAGCTCGCGGAGGTGCTGAGCCCTTCGTCGATGAGCAGCACCGGGATCGCATCGCGAATGGGATAGACGATCGTTCCGTCTTCGCGGACCAAGCCGGCCTCGAGCGTCTCGGTCACCGCCTCCCCACCGACGTTCTTCACTTCCCCCGCCGAGATTCTCGCGTTGAGAGCCTCCAAGACCTCGGCACTGGCCTCGGCCAGCTTCTGATGAGTCTCGGGGCAGGCCAGGATATGGAGTAGGTCCTTGTCGATCACGATCGGAGTCCTTGGACGGTTTGGGCGACTCGAAAAGTCGCTGGGAGCTGGGGTCGAACACCTGCCGGTCGACTTCGAGCGAACCTGATTGCGCCGAGGTCGTTAGCGAGTGAAGCTTCGAGGAGCGCCCTTGTCGGACCGCCTCTTCTAGAAGTCTAACAAGAGATGATCGCGAGCTCGTCAGGCTAGAATGACCAAGGTGAAGAGCACTCTGAACCCGGCGCTCGCTCTCGTCCTGGCCTTGGCGGCAGGCGTGAGTGCGAGACAGGCCACGGACCAGCCGATCTACCAGCTGCCCGACGGAGCCGCCGCCGACCTGGTGAGCGAGCTCGATCTCGCCAAGGTCTGGACCCGCCCCTTCCGAGCGTGGCCGGGCGACCTCGACGACGCGGGTTGGGACCGCGTCGAGCCCTGGATCGAGTGGGCCAAGCTCGTTCGGGCCGAGGCGGACTCCGAGTTCAGCAAGCCGCTGCGCCGCGCCGACCTGGCACGCGCCGCCGCCGCGACCGGCCGACACGAAGACGCCTGGTTCCACTTCGTCGAGACGAAGAGCGAGCGGTCCGTCTCCGCCGCGCTGCTCCCCTACCTGTTCCCCGGCGTCCCGCTCGACTCGCCGCCCGGCGCCCCGCTCGCGAGCGGCGTGACGCTGCGCCCGCTACTGCCCCCGCCCACCGAACGCCTGCCCTACGGCTCCTTCGATCCCGCCACTCTGCGCGTCGACCAGCTCGCCATCGGTCCGGCGCGCGTCTCCTTCGAGCTCGACCTGGCGCGCGATGGTGTGCAGATCGACGTCACTCACCTGTCGGGTGACTCGGTCGAGCTCGCCCTCGTCATGGCCACGCCCAGTGGCTACGCGACGACCGTCGAGTACCTCGACTGGGATCGACTCGCCGACGTGGGTGTCGCTCGCACGATTCGTTCGAGCCCGAGCTCCGAGACGGAGACCGAACACTCCTACTGGGGACGCTTCTCGCCTCGCGAGCTGGCCTGGCCGGGGATCTCCGATGTGGACAGTGAAAGTCTCCTGGCGCGCTTGCAGCGAATTGGAATTCGAATCGAAGCCGCGCCCTCCCTGGAGGCGCGGGCCTGTGGGCTCGGACTCGCCCTCGGGGAGCTGTTCGGTATCGAGGTGAGCGAGGGCACGGAGCTTCCGGGTCGGGCCGTCGCGCCGCTCGTGTTGCGATTGAGTGAGGAGAGCGGAGAGGCCGGTCTCCGCATCGTCATGGGACTCGCGGAGCGGCTGGCCTTCTCGCGCTGAACGTCGCCCCATCTCTCCGTTCTGAGCTCGAGACCGAACTCTAGACAGGCGCGCTTGCCCATCGCGGAGGTCCAGCTAGGCTGGAGAGCTTCCACACCACTGCAAGAACTCTCACGCAGTCCCTCTCGCAGACCAAAACTCCGGACGACGAGCCGCCTCGGCCCCGAACTCGACATGTATCAAGATCATCGCGAACGCCTGCTCCAGCTCCTCGGCGAAGTCGAAGCGGTCGGCATTTTCTTCGCCGGCTCGCTCATGACCCGCAACGCCGATTGCGAGTATCGCTTTCGACCGAAGAGTGACTTCTGGTACCTGACCGGATTCAACGAGCCCGAAGCCGTCCTGGTCCTGTTGCCCGACGGCGACGAGCGCTCGATCCTGTTCCTCGCCGAGCTCAATCCCTCCGAGGAGATCTGGACCGGCAAGCGACTCGGCACGAAGGCGGCCCCGATGGCGCTCGGCGTCGACAAGGCCTGTCCGATCGAAGAGCTGTGGACTCGCATGCCCGAGCTGCTCGCCGGTCATGAGCGCGTGATCTGCACGACTGGCGAAGATGAGCAGCGCGACGTTCAGCTGCTGCACGTCGCCGAAGAGCTGCGCCGCAAGGTGCGCGGCGGAGTCGTCGCGCCGATGGAGTGGCTCGACCCGGGACCCTACCTGCACGAGATGCGCTTGAAGAAGAGCGCCGCCGAAGTCGAGGTCATGCGCAAGGCCGCGGCGATCACGACGACCGCTCACCTGGCGGCGATGGCGGCCACGGAGCCCGGCACCAACGAGGCCGAGATCGACGCGCTGATCGAGTACGAGTTCCGTCGTCGCGGCAGCAGCGGACCGGCCTACAACAACATCGTGGCCGGCGGCTCGAACGCCTGCACGCTGCACTACATCGAGAACAACGACGAGCTCGAGAGCGGCGACCTGCTCCTGATCGACGCGGGCTGTGAGTGGGAGTACTACGCGTCGGATGTGACGCGCACCTTCCCCGTCAATGGCAGCTTCAGCGCCGAGCAGCGCGCGGTCTACGAGCTGGTGCTCAAGTCACAGAAGGCGGGCATCGAACAGGCACGCCCCGGCAACAGCTTCTTCTCGGTCCACGAGGTCACCCTGCGAGTCCTCGTCGAAGGCATGCTCGAGCTGGGTTGGCTGAAGGGTTCCGTCGAGGAGAACCTGGAGAGCGAGGACTACAAGCGCTTCTTCATGCACAAGACCGGGCACTGGCTGGGGCTCGACGTGCACGACTGCGGCACCTACTACATCGATGGCGAGTCGCGGCTCCTGGAGCCCGGCATGGTCACCACCGTCGAGCCGGGACTCTACGTCGCGGTGAACGAGGAGACGGTCGATGTGCGCTGGCGCGGGATCGGCATCCGTATCGAAGACGACATCCTGATCACGGCCGAGGGCAACGAGAACCTGACCGCCGCGATCCCGAAGGAGATCGACGAGGTCGAGGCGGCCTGCCGCGGCAGCGTCCTCGAGCGCGCTCTCTAGACCGGCCTCCTGCATGCCCAGCCTGTTCGGCAACCCCAACGAGCGTTGGCCGCTCTCGCGCGCCGTCGACGCCATGGTGAGCTCTGCTCGCCGGACGGGGTTCCCCGCGCTGATCTGGATTGCCGGAATCCTCTACCCGAGCCTCACTCTCGGAATCGGCATCTCGGGTCCGATCCTGAGTGTCCTGGAGGCGAGCACGGGGCTGGAGCTGAAGGCGGGCAGCGAGCGCATCGCGAAGACCCTGGCCGACTGGAACCTGACTCCGACCGTGAGCTCGCCCACCGTCCTCTCGATGGTCGAGATGGCGACGGAGGCCTCGTTCTGGATCGCGCTGCTCCTGCTCTTACCCGTGTGTCTGATCGTCGCGCGCCTCAGCGTCGGACTGGCGCGGGTCTCCGAGAGCCGCAGCTGGCAAGAGCTCGCCGGCTCACGTCGGACGCCGACCTTGCCCGCCGTCTGGCGAACCGGCGGCGGACTCTCCTTCTCGACGATCGGTCTCCTCTTGTCCTTTCCGCTGCTCCTGATGGCGGCGGTGCTCTTCCTGATCGGTCCGCTGATCTTGCTCTTGAACCTGGTCGAACCCATTCGTCAGCTCCCGAGCTTCATCGCCGTGCTGGTCGTCCCGGTGGGGCTCACCACGCTCGCCTACGCGGTTGTCCTCCAGGTCTTGATCCAGCTCGCCCTGCACAGCTTGGCTCGCAATCGCCGCGGCTCTGCATCGGCGCTGACCCACGCCTGGCGACTGGTACGCAACAGTCCCTGGGGCGCCGCGCGCGCCATGCTCGTCGACCTGACTCTTCAGATCGCGCTGCTCATGGTGATGGTTGCCCTCGGCAATGCTCTGGGCAACTCCGGCACCGCGCTCAGCTGGGTCCTGCTCGGATTCATCGGCGCCACCCGAGCGAGCTACTGGGCGGAGACCTACGAAGGTCTCGGTGGACTGAGCACGGTTCGGGAACCGGTCTCGGCCAGCGGCTCCGCGATCCGCGCGAGCTAGCTCAGCTCTTCGCGAGCGAGCGGCCAGCCGAATCAATGCTCTCGGTGAGGGGCAACCATTCCGCGCAGCTCTGTAGCGAGCCGGAGAATGGTGAGCGCACCAGGACTTGAACCTGGGACCTACTGGTTAAAAGCCAGTTGCTCTACCAACTGAGCTATGCGCCCCTCTCTGATCAGGTCAGCGAGGCGGGGAATATACTTGAATCGTTTGGCGGCGAGCAAGAGTGGAACGTCACGAATCACGCAAGCCCCGGAGGCTCCGCCCACCTCGCCCGACCGAGTCGATCAGCCCTCGAGAACCTCGGCGGTCTTCTTCTTCTGAATCTCCTCGACCTTGCCCTCGTACTTCTTCAGGCCGTCCTGAATCTCGCCGTGGAGCTTCTTGTTCTCGTCCTCGGTGATCTCGCTCTTCTTGAGCATCGCGTCGGCTTGCTTGTTCAGCTCCCGACGTCCGTTCCGCATCGAGACACGTGCCTCCTCGCAGATCTCCTTGACCTTGGCCGCGTACTTGGTCCGCTGCTCACCGGAGAGCGCCGGCAGGTTGAGCCGCACTACCTTGCCGTCGTCCTGGGGGGAGACGCCCAGGTCGGACTTCATCAGGGCCTTTCCCAGCTCCTTCAGGATCGTGAGATCGAAGGGCTTGATGATCAGCTGCCGAGGCTCGGGAACCGAGATGGCCGCGACCTGAGTGATCGGGGTCGGCGTGCCGTAGTAGTCGACCTTGATGTTCTCGATCAGGGTAGCCGAGGCGCGTCCGGTGCGAATCCCCTTCAGCTGGTGCTGGAGGTGTGCGACCGCCTTGTCGAACTTCACTGACATTTCCTTCTTGACCGTGTCGTAGCTCATTCGTGGCTCCTGATGGTTGTTCCCAGGGACTCCCCGCGAACGACTCTCTCGATATTTCCTTCACAAAACATGTCGAACACCACCACGGGCAGCTTGTGCTCCATGCACAGTGTGATCGCGGTTCCGTCCATCACCTTCAGGCCCTTCTGAAGGACCTCCATATAGGTCAGGTTCAGGATGCGAGTGGCCGTCGGGTCCTTCTTGGGGTCGGCAGTATAGACGCCGTCCACCTTGGTCGCCTTCAGCAAGACGTCGCAGCCCAGCTCGGTGGCGCGCAGAGCGGCTGCCGTATCCGTCGTGAAGTAGGGATTGCCCGTGCCCGCGGCGAGGATCACGATACGGCCCGACTCCATGTGGCCGAGCGCGCGACGGCGGATGAAGGGCTCGGCGACCGTGTGTACGTCGAGGGCGGAGAGCACGCGCGACTCGCCGCCTTCCCGCTCGACCGCTTCCGACAGCGCCAGAGCATTGATCAGGGTGCCCAGCATGCCCATCGTGTCCGCGCTCGCTCGGTTCGCACCGATCTGGCTGAACTGAGCGCCGCGCAGGATGTTGCCGCCGCCCACCACCACGGCCGTCTTGACGCCGGTCTTCGCGACCGCGACCACCTGGCGAGCGACCCGGTTGACGGAATCCGGGTCGATTCCATGGCCGGTCTCCGGATGCCCGAGAGCTTCGCCGGAGAGTTTGAGGAGGATTCGTTGGTAAGCCATAGAGAGGATCCCTGGGGGTCGCGCCCATGGTAGCCCCACACAGGGGTCGAGACTATCGGCCGGAGCGAAGAACCTGCTGGCTCAAAAAAAACAGTCCGCTCGGGTTCGCAGCTTGCAAACTCGAGCGGACTGAGATTGTCTGTCGATCAGGGCGAGCTCAGCCGCCGATCTCAAAGCGCGAGAACGCTTCGATGCGCGTGCCCTCACCGAGCTGAGACTCGAGCGCCTTCTGCACCGTCAGCTTGTCGTCTTTCACCCAGGTCTGGCTGGGCAGAACGCAACCGGCGAAGAACTTCTCAAGCTTGCCGTTCAGGATCTTCTCCTGGATGTTCTCCGGCTTGCCCTGCACTTCGGCCATGTAGACGTCCTTCTCACGCGCAATGTCCTCGGCCGAGATCTCCTCGCGGGAGAGGTACTCCGGCTTCATGGCGGCAATGTGAAGACACAGGTCTTTCAGAGCCGACTCGGTATCGGTGCTGCTCGTGGTCACGGAGACCAGCACGCCCACCTTGTTGTTGTGGTGGATGTACGCGCCGACGACGCCGTTCTCGTTCTCGTAGGCGGCAACGCGAGCCACGGAGAGGTTCTCACCGATCTTGGCGATCACGTTCTTCAGCGCCTCCTCGGTCGTCCCGCCCGTCTTGGACCAGGTCTCGATCAAGACCGCGTCCGAGTCCATCGTCTTGTTGGCCTGGACGTGGGCGACCAGGTCGTCCATGAAGGACTCGAAGTCGGGCGTCTTGGCCGCAAAGTCGGTCTCGCAGGTGATCGCGACCATCGCGCCGGAGTTGCCCGTGGAGACGGAGTGAACGCGGCCCTCACCCATCTCGCGCGAAGCCTTCTTGTCGGCGGACTTGAGACCCTGCTTGCGAAGGAAGTCGAAGGCCTGCTCCATGTCGCCACCGGTCTCAGCCAGTGCCTTCTTGCAGTCCATCATGCCCGCGCCACTCTTTTCGCGAAGCTCGCGAACCATCGATGCCGTGATATCCATGTCTGACCTCGTAACTCGAACCTGGCACCCGGTTTTGACGGGCAGCTGTTGGGGATTTGGAGCGCCAACTGCGCTTCAAAGTGTTCTGTAGAGAGCCGCTCACTCCATTGGAGCCGCTCGCTTCCTGTCGAAGCTCCACCGACCGAGCAGGGCCGCTCGGCGGAGCGTGATTCGTCGCTCGAACTCGCTTCGCGCTAGGCGCTCGGCGGATCGCCGGCCGCGTCTGCGACCTTCACTTCAGGCTCGACGGCGTCGGCACCAGCTGCGGGAGCTTCGACGGGAGCGTCCGCCGGAGCCTCCTTGCTCTCGGCTTCAGCGCCCACTGCCGGCTCTTCACCTGCGGCCGGATCGACCTTCGGTGCCGACCCCCTGGACGGAAGCGTCTTGCCGCGCGTCGGGCGGGGCTCGTCGCCCATCGGCCCGTCTTCACCGGAGTGACGCTGGGCCGAGTCGGTCTCGGCCATACGCTCGCGATGGTTGGAGGCGCCTTCTTCGACGGACTGACTGAGGATCTCGATCAACGCGCGGACGGCCTTGAGTGCGTCGTCGTTGCCGGGGATCACGATGTCCACTTGGCTGGGATCGCAGTCCGTATCGCACAGGCCGATGACGGCCACGCCGAGCTTGCGTGCTTCGCGAACCGCGTTGTACTCACGCTGCGGATCGACCACGATCATCGCGCCGGGAACACCCGCCATATCGCGAATACCGGCCAAGTTCCGGGTAATCTTGCGACGCTCGCGACGGAGCGTGGCGACCATCTTCTTCGAGTAGTTGGACAGCGAACCGTCCTCTTCCATCGACTCGAGCTCTTCGAGACGACGCAGGCGGCTGCGGATGATCGAGAAGTTGGTCAGCGTTCCACCGATCCAACGCTCGGTCACGACGGGCATGCCCGTGCGCTCGCCGGCTTCGCGAATGACGCCCTTGACCTGGCGCTTGGTTCCGACCCAGAGGATCTGCTGACCCTCGGCGACCAGGTGGTACAGGAAGTTCTGGGCCCGAAGGAGGCCGCGAATCGTCTGACGAAGGTCGATGATGTGAATCGAGCCACGTCGTCCGTGGAGATACGGCGCCATCTTCGGATTCCATCGCGACACGCGACATCCGAAGTGCACGCTCGCATCGAGCAAGCTCTGAATGTTCAAATTGTCCATGAGTGAAGCGCGACGTGAACGCGTGGCTCTCGTCGCAAGCTAATCTCTTCTAGTTGTTAAAAAGTGGAGTCCAGAATTCCGCGCAAACAGCAGTACAGAACTCTCTGAAAATACCTGTCTCAAAACTCGGCCCCCAAAATCACTGCGCTCGCCCCTCGCACCCTCCAGCCATTGGACTAGAGAGCCGAAACACGGACGAGCGGTGAGGGCCTTCGACGGATCGGGGCCGGATCTGCCGACCTGGTTCTCCCCGAAACGAGCGAAGAGTTTAGTGGCAGATCTGGCGAGATCACTATCAATTTAAGCCGCTAGCCCCCGATTCTCTCGATTTCCGGGTCACTCCGCCAGAATCCGGAGCCCGGGCACGAGCGCCACGCGGGATTCCGACCTGGGGGCTGAACCGGACTGTTCAAATTGTAGTTTTTGCCCGCTCACCGAGCGAAAAATGGTCTTCGTCTCGGGCTTGGGCTGCGACTTCCTAGCATAATTCAAAGAGGGACTGGGCTCCTGAGCCCCGTTCCCAGCGCTCGCACGCGCACCTCTCTACGCTCCCTGGCAGACCCTCGGAGCCGCGCCCCGTACACCAAGGATTCAGCACCATGTCTCAGGCAGCCCCGATACTCTTCTGCGATCACCGCGGAGAGCGCTCGGACGAGGTTGTCCAGGTCCTCGAAGGCCTGGGCTACCGGGTGGTCAGCTCGACCTTTCTGCGCCAGTCGCTCGAGACCCTCGAGGACGTTTCTCCCAGCCTCGTGATCGTCGACTCCCTGGCTCGGCAAGGACTCGTCGAGCTGAAGGCCCTCGACCGCGCCCGGAAAGCCGCCGGCAAGACCACCACCGGCATGCCGACGAACGGTGCCGCCCCGATCGCCTTCCTGATCGTGACCGACGAAGACCTGCCGCGAATCGGTGGCGAGAGCCCGCTGAGCGGCGGCCCGTGGGATGTCATTCGCAGCGACGCACCGACCGAAGAGTGGCGCCTGCGCCTCGACCGATTGAAGGCCGGCTGTCGCCAGGCGACCGACATGCTGGACCTCGCCCACCGCGCCTCGCACGACGCACTGACCGGGCTACTGCGCAAGGACTCCTTTCAAGCGCGCCTCTCGGAACACTTCTCCGCCGCCCAACGACACCACTTCGAGATGGCGCTGGTCCTGCTCGACCTCGACGACTTCGGCATCGTCAACAAGGAGCACAACCACGTCGTCGGTGACCGCATCATTCAGTTCGTCGGCGAGGCCATCCGTCACTCGCTGCGGACGGAGGATGTGGCTGGCCGCCTCGGCGGCGACGAGTTCGCCATCGTGCTCCCCTATACCGGCAAGTCGGATTCGACCGCCGTCGTCAATCGTGTGCGCGACGCGGTCGCAAAACTGTCGGGCAAGATCCCCGGCGCCGAGACGGACATCCGGGTGGCGACGAGCATCGGCTTCGAGACCTTCAACGGCTCCGATGTCGAGAGCCTCGGCGAGATGCGTCTGCACGCCGAGCGCGCGCTGCGGACGGCGAAAGAACGCGGCGGCTCCCAGGGCGTCTACTACCGCACCCTCGACGACTCGGCGGAGTAGTCTCGAGCAGCAGCTAGCCGCGCAGGCGGCTCACGCCCTCGAACAGTCTGGACTTCACGACGGAGACGTTGACCTCGAGGACTTCCGCAATCTCCTCCCGACTCAGGCCTTCCAGGTAGCGGAGGACGAGCACTTCGCGCTGCGCATCGGAGAGCTCCAGGAGCTTGTCTCGCAGAGCCATGCCCTCCTCCACGGCGACGATGCGCGTCAGCTCTCCAACCTGATCGACCGGCAGATCGATTCCGGTCTGCAGACGATCCGAGTCCTTTCGACGACCCCGTGAGCGCAGGCGGTTCAGGCAGACATTGCGCGCGACGCGATAGAGCCAGGCTCTCAATTCGGTCGGCACGGTTCGCGTCTCGAGCACTTTGATGAAGACCTCCTGCACCGCATCTTCCGCATCATGCTCGTTGCCCAGGTACCGGGCTGTGAAGCGGCGCAGCTCCGCGAAGTACAGCTCCTCCAGCGAGCGTCCCGCCCGCGTATCTCCCCCGCGAAGGCGTTCCACGAGCGTACTGGACAGGCTCTCTCGCTCGTCGGTGTCTCGCGGCTTCACTTCGAGAGCTCCAGTGGAGTGGCTCGCGGCACGTCCTCGAAAGCGCGCTCGGCTCCGGTGTACGGATCGCGCACGACGAAGTCGATGGACTCGCCGGGCGAGTGGCCCAGCGCATCACAGTAGCTGTCGAACTTGAACGGCCTGCCGAAGCGCTCGACCGGCACACCATCGACCGAAACGAGCTCCCAACTCCTGCCGCCGAGCTCGATGATCGACTTGCCCTCGAACACGATCAGGCGCTGCCACGGCCAGTCGCCGCGTCCCCTCCAGATTCGCCTCCTCAGGTCCTGGTTCAGTTCCACATCCGGTTTGATCACGACCTTGCCGGTCTCCAAGTCTCGCAAGGTGAGGTCCACGCTGAACAGCCACCAGATCCCGAGTCGGTTGAGCACCTGAACCAGGTCCTCGCTGAAGCGCTTGCGCCACCGATTCCCACTGGTCTGCTGACAGAAACCGACGATGAATGCGCTCTTCAGGTCGTCGATCGCCTCGAGCTCGTACCAGCGATCGTCGACCAGGACCTCCGGGGTGTCGGCACGCCAACGGATATCCTCGAAGGGCGAGCCCTCGAGCCACCAAGCTCCGATCATCGGGTAAGAGGCTTGCGGCGGGAGCAGCGCGAGATAACCCGCCAAGACCACCGCGGCGGCGAAGGCTGAACCGAACCAGTGGCGGCGGAGGAAAGACAGCGCTCGTCGAACGAGTGGTCGAGCCGCGATCTCAACCGGGCGTCCATCGAGCACGCGTCGGAGATCGGCCGCGAGCTCTCCCGCTGTCTCGTAGCGACGCTCCGGCTCTTTGGCGAGCGCCTTTCCGAGGACGCTCCTGAGGTCCCCTCTCAGAGCCAGCTTGGCCTTACCTCTCACGCGAGGACGGACGGTCTGGATGCGACTTGCCGCGGCAACCAGGTTGAGCCCTTTCAAGTCATAGGGCATCTGCTCGGCGAGCAACTCGAAGACCACCACGCCCAGCGAGTACACGTCTGAACTCGGGGCGAGCTCGCCCTCACCGAGGACCTGCTCCGGGCTCATGTAGGGCAGAGTTCCGAGCAGCGTTCCCGTCCGGCTCATCAGGCTGGCGCGCGTGTGCTGCTCGTCCTCGATACTCGCCAGTCCGAAGTCGACGACGACGGGCGTGCCGTCGGGCCCGACGAGGATGTTCGCAGGTTTGATGTCGCGGTGGATCACGCCCTGGTCGTGCGCGTGCCCGACGGCCTCGCAGAGCTTCTGGGCCAGGAGAATCCGCTCACGTCGCGAGGGCTTGGCGCGTTCGACGTACTCACCGAGCGGACAGCCGTCGACTCGTTCCATGGCGATGTGAGGACGACCGTCTTCACCGCGTCCGACGCCGTAGATCGAGGCGATGCCCGGATGCGAGAGGCGAGCGAGAGCGTCGGCCTCGCGGCGAAAGCGACGCAGCCACTGTTCGTTCCATGCGAACTCGCCCGGCAAGACCTTGAGCGCCACTCCGCGTCGCGGGTGGCTCTGTTCGGCGTCATAGACGACGCCCATTCCGCCTCGACCGAGCACACCCCGTATCTCGAACTCTCCGATCCGCTCGGGAAGCCGCTGTTCCGGATCGGCCAACTCGAAGCGGCGAATGGTCGCTTCGAGCTCGCGAACGCGCCCTCTCGCCTCCGGGTGCTCCGCGAGGTACTGCTCCAATTCAGGAGCCGCGCGATCCACCCAGCTCCACAGCTGCTCGTCGGAAGGCTCACTCATCTGCGTGCGCTCCTCCGGGGCGGTCCTGTGGGCTGGCTTCGCAGGCTCCATCTATTCAGAGCTCGCGCTCGGTCGCCTAGACATCGAAGCCGAGGAGCACCGCGTAGGTCCGGCCGAGGTCCTGCCAGGTGTTTCCATCGAGGGGCGCAACCCAGAGGCAGCGATGTACGAAAGGAAGCGCGCGGGCCGGCTCGCCGAGCTCCTCGGCGTAGACCTCCCAACCGATGTAGCGCAGCGAGCGCGCATACTGCGGGTCGCTCTCGGGAACTTGCTTCCAGTACGCAACCGCACGCTCGAACTCGCCCGCGTCGTAGGCCACGCGCCCCATCGACCAGGCGTCGGCGCCGGGCGGAACGAGGTACTCCGCCGCAACGGGCTCGGACTCGGGCGCGAAGTAGGTCGCGGAGGCGCTGGACAGGAAGAGGATCAGCGCCAGGGACAGAGACAGGGCTGTCGCCGTGCTGAGTGTGAGCTTGAGGACGTTGCTTGGCTTGGATCGAGTCATAGTGGAATCTCTCGATGGAGCTGGGATTCGTCGTCGGGGCGGCGACGAGGGTGCAGACACCGGCGCTCCAAAGTGGACGGGTGGAAACCGAGACATTCTCGAGAAGCGGCAGGTTCACGAGTTTTGGCCCGTCCATCCCAGCCGCGCGGTGTCGACGATTCTACCCCAGCAACCGAATCGAGAATCCCCATGTTCACACTCGCCACTTGCCTGCTTGCGTTCCTCCCCACTCACTCGGTCCTCGAGCCGCTCTACGCCGGTCCCACCACCCTCCCCGTCCTCACCGACGAGTTCGAAGAACTCTCTCCATTTACCGCCGTTCGAATGAACGGGGAGGAGTACGAGGTCCAGTTCGAGTCGCGCTGGTACCGGCTCGTAGAGCTCAACGGCATCACGGCGAGTGAGCTCGAGGAGCACTGCAAGAAAGTCTTTGGCCGGAAAGCGGAGAAGCGTTTCGCCGAGGATCTCGTCGAGGTCCTCGATGGTCTCGGGTTCAGCCAAGCCAGGACCGTCGATTTGGTCCTCGTCGACCTCGAAACACAGGCCGAGATCACGAGGGTCGCGGTGGAGATGACCGAAGCCAATCGGCGCAGTGTCTGGCAGGCTCGCAACGAAGCCTGGAATGCACCAAGCAGAGCATTCGTCGCACCCGCCGTCATTCATCGCGTCACGCGAGATCACCCGAGTCACGTGAAGCGAGAGTTCGCCGCGCTGGCCGAGCCGCTCCACTTCGAAGGTTGGGCTTCGGGGAAGTTCATCTCGAGGGAGGACGCAATGAGTGACCTCGATCAGCTCGAGTGGCACATCGAGAACGAGTATTCCTATCGCGACATGCTGGGCGTGGATTACCGAGGCGCACTCGATGCAGTTCGCGCCGGGCTCAACGCGGACGTTCCGGTTGGCGCCTTGGGCATGCGACTCGGCCAGGTTCTTTCGCTCTTCGGCGACGGACACACGCGAGTGCGCGGCCTTAGCGGCCTGAGGCCTGGCGGGCTCCTGCCCGTGGTCTTCCAGGACTCCCAGCACGGCGTCCTCGCCATCCGTCCGGATCGCAGCGGCTATCTCGACGACGCCTTTCCCTACATCGACTCCATCGATGGTCGCTCCATCGAAGACTGGCTCGAGCTCGCAGCATCGGCGGTGGCCGCAGGTTCGCCGCAGTTCATCAGGCGCCAGAGCCTTCAACTCATGGCGTTCTTCAACTCACTGCGAGTCGAAGCCGGAGATGAGCTAACGGACGCAACCGAGCTTTCACTGCGCAGTAAGTCGGGCGAGCTGAGCAACCACTCGATCGAGCTGACTCTCTCCGACCCCGGCTTCGTCGATTGGCCGCCGGTCGCGCCAAATCGCATCTTGAAGGGCAACATCGGGTATCTCTGCGTTCCGGACATGTCGAGTGAACCGCAGTTCCTAGCTGGTCTCGTCGAAGCCATGGAGAGCTTCCGATCGACAGCTGGCCTCATTATCGATGCTCGTGGGAATGGCGGAGGATCACGCGATGCTCTGCGAACACTCTTGCCCTACTTCCTCGACCCCGCCGACGGGCCGCGCGTGGTCAACATCGGAGCCTATCGACTGCGTCCCGACGATCCGCGCGGAGCGCCGGACGGCTACCTCGCGAACCGGGCCATGTATCCGGAGAGCGCGGCTCACTGGTCGGAAGGAGAGCTCGAGGCGATTCGATCCGCGAAGCGCAGGTTCCGCCCGGACTGGAAGCCCGATCCCGAGCTGTTCAGCGACTGGCACTACTTCGTGATCTCACCCGGCGGCGCGTACCACTACGAGTCTCCCGTGGTCGTGCTGCTCGATCGAGGATGCTTCAGTGCGACCGACATCTTCCTGGGCGCCTTCTCGGGAGTTCCGGGAGTCACGCTCATGGGAACTCCGAGTGGTGGCGGCAGCGGGCGATCCAACAGCAGCACACTCCAGAAGAGTGGCCTTCGGTTCCGACTCTCGAGCATGGCCTCGTTCAGGCCCAGGGGCCAGCGCTACGACGGAGTCGGCGTCGAGCCCGACATCGTGGTGCAACCGATCGCAAGCGACCACCTGCAAGGCGGAACGGACTCGGTCCTCGAAGCGGCGCTCGAGAGTCTGCGCAAGCCTTAGCTGCCCGCGGTCTCTGCTCGGCGACGACGCTCGATGTGAACGGCGAGCAGCGAGATGTCGGGCGGGTTGACGCCGGCGATGCGAGTGGCCGCACCGAGCGTGCGCGGGCGCAGAGCTCCGAGCTTCTCGATCGCTTCCCCGGAGAGTCCGTTCAGCTTCGCGAAGTCGGTGTCTTCGGGAATCACGAGCGACTCCTGGCGAGCCAGTCGCTCGACGTCTCGCTTCTGCCGCTCGACGTAGCCCTCGTACTTGACCTCGGCCTCCACGCCGATGCGTTGCGAGGTGGTCAGCTTCAGCTCGGCGAGCTCGGCGTGATCGTCCGTGAGCTGCTGCAAGTCGACCTCGGGGCGTCGCAGCCAGTCGATCAGCGGGCGCAGGTTTCCGCTCTCGTCGACGCGGCGAATCGCGCGCAGAACTTCGAGAGCGCGGTCCTTGCCGCCGCGTCGGCGCTGCATGCGATCGAGCAGCTCGTCTCCCACGAGTCCGCTCTCCGCCGCCTGCGCGGTCAGCCGCTCGTCCGCGTTGTCCTGCCGCAGCATCAGGCGATACTCCGCGCGACTGGAGAACATGCGGTAGGGCTCGGTCGGTTGGCTGACGACCAGGTCGTCGATCAGGACGCCGACGTAGGCCTGGTCACGGCGGAGTAGGAGCGGCGCTCGATCGGTTACCCAGAGTGCAGCATTCGCTCCCGCCATCAGACCCTGCGCGGCCGCTTCCTCGTAGCCGGAGGTGCCGTTGATCTGTCCGGCCAGGAACAGGCCGGGTGTCTTCGAGACGGCCAGGGTCGGGTCGAGCTGAGCGGGCATCACGAAGTCGTACTCGACCGCGTAGCCGTGGCGGATGAAGCGGGCTCGCTCCATGCCGACGACGGTGCGAACGAACTCCTCCTGCACCACCGCGGGGAGAGAGGTCGAGATGCCGTTGGCGTAGATCACCTCGGTCTCCAAGCCTTCGGGCTCGAGGAAGATCTGGTGACGCTCGCGATCGGGGAAGCGCATCACCTTGTCCTCGACGGACGGGCAGTAGCGCGGTCCCTGACCCTGAATGCGACCGGCGTACATCGGCGCGCGATGGATGTTCTTTCGGATCAGCTCGTGCGCGGAGCTATTCGTGTAGGTGATGTAGCAAGCGACCTGTGGGAGCGTCGGGAACTCGGCGCCGTGCTCTTCGGTCGCGTAGCTGAAGGGCTGCGGAACCGGATCGCCCTGCTGCTCTTCCAGTCGTTCCCAGTCGATGCCCTCTCGGTGGAGTCGCGGCGGAGTTCCCGTCTTGAGTCGTCCGAGCTCCAGACCGAGTGCGGCCAGGTCTTTCGAGAGCCCGGCGAAGGCAGCCTCGCCAACGCGCCCGCCCTCGGCTTGCTCGTCTCCGGTGTGCATGATGGCGGAGAGAAAGGTCCCGGTCGTCATCACGACCGCGGGCGCTCGCAGTCGCGTGCCGTCCCCCAGGACAACTCCCACGACGCTCGGCGACTCGGAGGAGGAGCCGCTCTCGATGATCAAGCCGTCGGCCGCCTGGCCGATCACGGTGACCTCCGGCTGGGCGTAGACGAGTCGCGTCGCCTCCTCGCGGTACAGGTGCCGGTCGGCTTGCGCGCGCGGCGCGCGCACCGCGTAGCCCTTGCGCGTGTTCAGCATGCGGAACTGAATCCCGGTCTTGTCGATGACCGTCCCCATGACTCCGCCGAGTGCGTCCACCTCGCGCGCGAGCTGGCCCTTGCCGAGCCCGCCGATCGCGGGGTTGCAGCTCATCTCTCCGATGCGATCGAGCCGCGGAGTGACGAGCGCGACGTCGACACCCACTCGGGCCGCGGCGAGCGCTGCCTCGATTCCGGCGTGCCCTCCGCCGACCACGATCACGTCGTGGTGGCGTTCGGCCGCGGCAGCACGGTTGGGGCTCGAGTGCCGGTGGCTCGGGTTGAAGGCGGTCATGGCAAGCGTGGGTGGCACGGGCTCGAAGCAGTGCTGTCCCGGAGGAGGGTGGATTCGGGTTCGGCAGCGCTGTCTCGAGCCCGACATTGAAACCGAGCCGCACTTCCACGCCAACCCCGCTCTCCGGGCGGACTGACCCTACACCCATTCGCGGCCGTCTGCCGATGAAGGCGGCATGCACTCCTGGGTCTTCCGCAATCGAGCCAGCTTGATCCCGCTCTACCTCCGCCGCGTCGAGGGTGAGGCGGACTCCACTCAGGACACAGGGCCGAGGACCGAGCCGGCTCACACGGTGCTGATTCCCTTCCGCTCTCGGGCCTGAAGCTCGGGCCATTCTCGGAGCGACGATTTAGCGGGTCGAGACGCGCCTGATAGAATCCGGCGATGCCCACGCCGGCTTGCCTACTCCTGTTCCTCGCCGCACTCCAGGGATCCGATCCGCCTCCGGCGCTCGATGAGCGCCCCTCGATCCAGGAGTTGCGGGAGCAGCTCGAGGCGCGACGCCTGGCTCGCCGCGCGGAGCTCGAGCCCGAGGTACGGGCGCTTCTGGGCGCGCTGGCCGGACTCCCCAGCGCTGTCGAACAATCTCAGTTCGACAAGCTCGAGGCGAGGTTCACGAGCCTGCCCGCGGAAGCCGCGCCGCTCCTCGTTCCAGCTCTCGACCCGGGCACAACTCCGACGCAAACAGAGACCAGGGCCGCGGCTCTCGTTCAGCGCGCACTGCTCGAGCTCGGCTTGCGCTCGATCACGGGTGAACTGACCGCCATGGCTCGAACGGGAAGCCTGCGCGGACAAGCCCTCGCGGTTCAACTCCTCGGTCAGTCCGAGGATGTCCTCGACGCGAGCACCTCACTCCTCGAGCTCTGGAGCTCCCCGCCCGAGTACCTCGGAGCGGATATCGCCAACGCTCTACTGCAGCTCGACGGCGAGGCGCACCTCCCCCACCTGGCGCTCGCTCTCGAGAAGGGCGCACCGAATCGAGTCGGGTGGGCAGTCGCCGCGCTGGTCGAGCACCAGCCGGTCGGCACCGATCGCGCTCTCTCCAAGTTCTTGAGCCGGACCGAATCGGCAATCACTCACATCGGTAGCCTGCTCGAGTTCTACCTCCAGAATCCCGACTCCCTCGGCGCCGACGAAGCCGAGCACATGATTGGCTTCCTCAGTCAGACGGGTACCCCCACGGCCGAAGACCGCGCGATTCTCGAGGCTCTGCCCGACCTGAAACGCTCGACACGTGGCTCGTGGCTCTCTCGCTTGCGCGACGAAGAGAAGCTGAGGAACGGTCAAATCCTCGAGCTGATTCGAATCTGCCTCGCGCGCTCCGGAGAGCGGACCGCACGGCGCAATGTCCTGCGCGAGAGTGAGGGCTGGGTCGATCGCTCCAAGAACTCGCCCGAGGCCTACATGGAGCGCGGTCGAATCCTCCTGGCCCTGCGAGACTACAACCGGGCGGCGAGTGACTTCGAGCGAGCCTACGAGCTCTACAAGTTTCCGAGCAAGCGACGCTGGGCGGCCGGCATCAACCAAGCTCGAGCGCTGGTCCTCGGCGAGCACCTTCGCCAGGCCTCGACAGTTCTCGAGGACCTGAACCTCACCGTCGTGCTGAAGCGCCAGGTCGTCGAGGATCCCGACTTTGAGGCGCTCCGCGAACACCCGACCTACGGGCGAGTCCTCGACTAGGCGCGGACGTAGTTCTCGATCGAGTCGGCGCGATCGCCGAGCGCGTTGCGCGTATCGACCAGGACCTTCGACTCCGTCGCGATCAAGTCCCAGTCGAAGGCCTTGTGGTCCGTCGCGATGACGACCACGTCGTACTCCGCGAGTGACTCGCGAGTGACCTCGACGGACCGGTAGGCGCTGAGGTCGTGCTCGCGCATACGCGGCGGGATGGGGACGTGCGGGTCCGAGTAGGACACCTCGGCACCCAGCTCGGCGAAGCGCTCGATCAGGGTGACGGCCGGCGACTCGCGGACGTCATCGACATTGGGCTTGTAGGCCAGGCCCAACAGCAAGAGCCGCGCGCCCTTCAGAGCCTTGCCCACGTCGTTGAGCGCCAGCATCGTCTTGCGCACGACGTACTCCGGCATCTGCGTGTTGATCTCTCCCGCAAGCTCGATGAAGCGAGTGGTGTGGCCGAAGCGTCGCGCCGCCCAGGTCATGTAGAACGGGTCGACGGGAATGCAGTGTCCCCCGAGCCCCGGACCGGGCGTGAACTTCATGAAGCCGAAGGGCTTCGTCGCGGCGGCATCGATCACTTTCCAGACATCGATGCCCATCGAGTCGAGGATCACCTTCATCTCGTTCACGAGTGCGATGTTCACCGAGCGGAAGATGTTCTCGAGGAGCTTGGCCGACTCGGCGACCTCGGCGCTCTCCACGAGCGTGACCGAGTCGAGGACGCAGGAGTAGAGCTCGTGAGCGAGCGCTCCGGAGGCTTCGTCTGTGCCGCCGACGAGCTTCGAGATCTCCTTGACGTCGCCGCCTTCGCCGCGCCCCGGGTCCTGCCGCTCCGGAGAGAAGGCGACGAAGTAGTCCTTGCCCGCCTCGAGGCCGCTCGTGGCCAGGATGCCTCCCATGACTTCGCGAGTGGTGCCCGGGAAGGTCGTCGACTCGAGGACGATCAGCTGACCCGGGCGAAGCTCTTCGGCGATCGAGTGGACCGAGGACTCGACGAAGCTGAGGTCGGGATCGTTGTGCTCTCCGAGCGGCGTGGGAACGCAGATGATCGCCACGTCGCACTCGCCGAGGAGATCGAACTCGGTGGTCGGCCTGAAGCGGCCCTCTCCGTTCATCTCCTGGACCATCGCGTCGCCCAGGTGACCGATGTAGTTCCTGCCCTCGCGCAGGGCGAGGATCTTCGACTCGTCGGTGTCGAAGCCGAGGACGGAGAATCCGGCCCGGATCATGGCCGAAGCGAGTGGCAAGCCGACATAGCCGAGTCCGATCACGCCGATAGTCGCGCTGCGTGATTGGATCTTTTCTTGGAGTGTGCTTTGGGAAGACATGTGGCTTGGGGGAACGGGATCGCGCGCGCGAGGCTTGCAGAGGGAGCAGAGGCGCGAAGAGAGGCGGTCCAGTAGACCGCTCTGGCACCTGTGGTAGGGTTCAGGGGAGCCGGGCAGTCTGACTGGGCCCCGCGAGGTTGTCCAGGCGTCCAGCGGTCGGCACACAACAGATTCGCTCTCGCGCTTGCTCGCAGGCCGTCGATCCGTCTCGCTCGCTCCCGAATCCCACATTCGCCGCCAGCCGGCCCGCGGAGAAGGCGGAGCATATCCGGCGGCCGAGTGTTTCGTCGTCGGGCGCGAGCACTATCATCTTCAGCGTTCGGCTTCGTCTACAGCGGGCGACCGATCCAGTCGAAGCACTACTCAGCCATGGACCAAGCTCGTATCGCCATTGTCATGCCCGCGTACAACGCGGTCCGCGAAGTCGAGCAGTCCATTCCGGCGGCCTTGACCGCCCTCGAGCAGGCCGGCGGCGGCGAGCTCCTGGTCGTCGACCCCGCCTCGACCGATGGAACCGGCGATGCCGCCGAGCGCCTGGGCGCCCGCGTCCACCGACTGCCGCAGCGTGAAGGACCGGCACGCGCTCGCAACGAAGGCGTTGCCCTGATCGACGCGGAGATCGTGGTCTTCATCGACTCCGACTGTGTCGCCAAGCCCGACGTCGTCTCCCGTGCGCTGGCCGCCTTCGACGCGGACTCGGACCTGATCAGCCTGACCGGCTCCTACGACGAGCACCCGCCCTATCGCGGGTTCGCCTCGCTCTACATGAACCTCCGGCACCACTACACCCACCAGCGTGCGCAACGGGAAGGCGCCAGCTTCTGGGCGGGCCTTGGTGTGATTCGTCGTTCCGTCTTTCTCGAAGTCGGCGGCTTCGATGCGGAGCAGTTTCCGATGCCGATGATCGAGGACATCGAGCTCGCGCTGCGCCTCAAGGGTCTGGGCCGCACGGCGCTCGATCCCGAGCTACAGGTCACTCACCTGAAGCGCTGGACGATCGGCTCCGTGATCAAGACCGACATCTTCAGTCGGGCCCTGCCGTGGTCCAAGCTGATCGCGGCGACGGGCGAGATGCCGAACGACCTGAACTTGCGCACCTCCCAGAGAATCGCGGCGATGGTGGCGCCGCTCGCGCTCCTCAGCGCAGTGCTCCTCCCCGTCACCATGCTCACCCAACACCGTCTGGTCGCATTGGCAGCCGCTGCTCTGGTCGCCCTCTCACTCGCGCTGAATGCACCGATGATCGCCTTCTTCGCGAGACGTGCCGGACCCTTCTTCGCCATCTTCGGTTGGCTCTTCCACCAACTGCACTTGACCTACAGCGCTGTCGTCTTCGCGCTGGTGTCAATCGGGGCGCGGCTCAAGCCCTCGAAGCCGTAGAACTCGAGAGCTCTCTAACGAGCGGCGAGGTTGTAGATGCCGCAGGCCACGCGCGCGAGGATGTACCCAACAACGGCGATCCAGGCTGCGCCGATCAGGCTCCCCACGAAGGTCACGCTGTAGCCCGGGAAATACTGGACCAAGATCTCGAGGTGTTGGCCAACTCTGGGGCCGCCCTTCATGACCAGGATATTGGTCGCCGCGAACAAGATCAGCGCCAGGATCAGCGCCACGGAAATGCCCCAGACGTTTCCGTTCAGCTTGCCGACGTAGGCCTCGAGGACCTCTTCATCACCCATGGTTTCGCTAGACATACGGTTTCCTGATTCCCTGTTCACTGGTTCTTACGGACTGGACTAGATCTGATCCAAGAAGCCCTTGTTGGCGTCGAGGTTTCCGCGGGCGCGAACGGTGAAGAGCGAGGCGCGCACGACTGTGTTCCGGAGGGCTGCAATCGCGAATCCCAGAACGAATCCGTAGGCGAAAGCCCAGCCCACTCCCACGAGAGCGCCCTGCCAGCTGGCCGGGTCATAGCCAGGCATGAACTGACTGAGAAGCCGCAAGTGTCCGATGGCGTCTCTCCCGAACGGGCGGTGCGTCATGGCCTCGGGGATGCCGGGCTGGAAGACCAGGTGGTAGGCAGTCACGAGGAAGAGCAGGCCGGTCACGGTCGCGCCCACAGCCAAGCCGAGCGCCCGCTTATGGAGGGGGCCGAAGGCCCGGCGCAAGACCGGCGGGAGATCGCTGAGTTCTTCTGAAACGGAGGGATTGGTCATCGGTGAGTCTCGGTCGTCAGTGCTCTAGTCTCCACCCTGAGGACATCAATAGGAAGACCCTGAGGCGGGATCCAGGGGGGAAAGGTACGTATCCGATGACTCGCTAGGAGCCCAAGGCCGCTCTGAGGCGCCTGGCGCAGGCCCTCAGCCGCAGGTGAGAGTGGAATCGAAGGCTGTTCCAGCTAACCAGACGGGCGGCTCCCGCCTCGGATTGGTAGTACCACGCGTCCAGCCGGGGCAGCAGGTGTCGCTTCGGGACGGCGGGCAGTACGCGGAGCTCCGTCGTGCAGCTCTGGTCGAAGTGCTCTCGGGCGAGCGCCCGAGCCTCCGGTCCGTGGTAGCCGAAGGGGTAGGCGAAGCTCATCGTGCGCACTCCGGTCTCCCTCTCGATGGCGGCGCGCGCTCCCAGCATCTCGTCCTCGATCTCCGCCCGCGAGGTCCTGGCCAGGTCCGGGTGAGAGCGGCTGTGGCAGCCGAGCTCCGCCCCGTCCTCCGCCAGTCGGCCGAGCGCCGACCAATCGAGCAGGGGCAGCTTCGGAATCCCGGGATCCTCTCGTCCGCCCCACAGGTTGTCGCCCCCGACATGTCCGCTGACCACGAAGACGGTCGCCGGTAGGCCCCGCTCCCTCAGCCGCGGCCAGGCGAAGTCGCCGAAGCTCCCGAAGGCATCATCGAACGTGATCGCGACGGCGTGCTCCTGCTTCGGCACCTTCGCGATCTCGGAGAAGGGTACGACGCGGATCGACTCCGAAGAGAGCCACTCGAGGTGGCGCTCGAAGGCGGCCTCATCGATGGAGATCGGTGAGCCCGAAGGATCGATCGAGTGATACATCAACACGGCTCGCATGTCAGCTACCTTCAGGCCTCTCTGGCACGTCTCTCTGGCATGACGCTCTGGTTCGCCGCGCCACTTACTTCCCTAAGCGCGCTCAGTCCTCGTTGTTCGCCAGCTTGAGCTTCTGATCCGCGATGACGTCTTCAATGATCTTCGCGAGCGGTGTTCTGGGCCGGAAGCCCGTTGCCGCCTCGAGCTTGCTGCAGTCCGGAACGCGCCGCGGCATGTCCTCGAAGCCCTCCGCGTAGGCTTCGGAGTAAGGAATCTTCACGATCTCCGAGGAAGAGCCGACGGCATCGCGAACGCGCGCGGCCAGCTGTTCGATCGAGACCTCTTCGTCAGCACCGATGTTGTAGACCTCGCCGTTGACGTTCGGCGTGCCGATCAACCGTTCGACCGCCTCGACGGCATCGCGCACGTGACCGAAGCAGCGTGACTGCTGGCCGTCGCCGTAGACGCTGATCGGTTCGTTCTGAAGCGCCTGGCGCACGAAGTTGGGAAGCACCATTCCGTAGCGGCCGGTCTGCTTGGGCCCCACGGTGTTGAAGAAGCGCAGGACCGTGACGGGGACACCCTTCTCGCGTTCGAAGGCGAAGCCGAGCCACTCATCCATTGCCTTCGAGCAGGCGTAGGCCCACCGCGAGCGGGTCGTCGCTCCGAGCGAGAGGTCTCCGTCTTCCCGGAACGGAAAGTCCGTGCTCTTGCCATAGACCTCGGAGGTCGAGGCGATGAAGACGGGCTTGCCCTTTCGCGCGGCCGCCTCCAGCACGGCCGTCGTTGCACCGAGGTTCGTCTCGATCGTGTGGACGGGCCGCTCTACAATCAGCCGAACACCGACGGCAGCCGCCAGGTGCACCGTCAGGTCCGCGCGATCGACGTACTCCGCCACAAGCCCGTGATCGAGAGCGGAGCCGATCCGATACTCGAAGCCCTCTCTGCCCACGAAGCTCTCGATGTTCGACATCGCTCCCGTCGAGAGGTCATCCAGGATGTAGACCTTGTGCCCACTTCCGAGGAGCCGCTCGGTCAAGTGAGAGCCGATGAAGCCAGCGCCGCCAGTTATGAAGATTTTCTTTGCCATGTTTGTCCGAGAGAGCCTATCCCGATTTGTGCGTTCGCGAGCGACGCAAATCGCTCCATTCAGCTCGCATGTTCCATTAAGCGCCGAGCGAGGTCGCCGTCGCCGCTCTGCTCCGCCACTTGCCCGACGAGTTCGAAGTACCGAGGAACGACGACACTCTCGCTCCAGTGTTCGGTGAAGGCAGCCTGCGCCGCAGCTGCCAGTCGCTCTCTCACTTCCGGATCGAGCATTCGGCGCATACCAGCGAGAAGCTCTTCAGACGTCTCGAAGAGGTCTCCCCCGCCGGCTTTCTCGACGATCTCCGGGAAAGGTCCCAGGCGCCGTGCAATCACGGGAGTCCGCTGGCGGAAGGCCTCGATCAGAATGATTCCGAAGGTCTCGAAACAGACCGAAGGCACGATTAGCGCGACAGCATTCGAGTAGTACCTTCGCAGCTCTTTCGGATCGATCCTGCCAAGGAACTCGACTCGCCCCGTGAACTCGCCCTCGGCGCGCGGACCGTCTACGCCAGCCGCGCGCGCGATCGCCTTCAGCTCTTCGGTGTACTCACCATCGCCCGCGATCAGGAGATCCGCGCCCTCGAACTCCCGGAAGATGGGGATCACGTCGTCCAGGCCTTTGATCTTCTCCAGGCGCCCAACGAACAAGAAGTAAGGGCGCTCGCGAGGAGAGTCCGACTGCGCTCCGGCACTCGAAGCCTCGAGTTCTTGCTCGGTGAGATCTGGAAGAAAGTAAGGCAGAACGCGCATGTCGGGCTCGAATCCGAACTCGGCATGCTTCGCGCGGCTGAATTCACTCATCGCGATGAAGGCATCGACGTGTTTCGCCTGACGGTCTAGCTGCCCCGTATAGCGCCACAGTTGAGGCGGCCGTCGGTGCGCGATGACACAGCGCAGGCAGTCCTTTTCCGGACACCGCTCGCGGCCATAGCGCCAGAGCACATGGCTGGGACAGACGAGCCAGTGTTCGTGGGCCATTCCGATCTTGAGCGCGTCGCCGAAGGGATAGATCCCGGGTCCACCGACGAGCGAGACGTTGTGAAAGTTGATCACGTCGAACTCGCCCTCTTCGAGGATCTTGCGGATTCGACGCGCGTGAACGACTGGCCGACCGAGCTGTTGTGTGAGGAGCTCGGACACACTCCCCATGCGACTCTTGAGCGGATGTACCTCGAGCCCTTCAGTTGCCGGCGCGAGCTCGGGACTCTTGCCTCCCGAGAGCATCGTGTAGGCATCGGCGTCGTGAATCACTGTATTGTGGTGTCCCCGCTCGACGAGCGCGTCGACGAGCCGCTTGATCCCGATTCCGTCGCCGCCGAAGTTGTACGGCGGATAGAAGGTCGTGATGTGGCAGAAGCGCAGGCCCGTCACAGCGGGTCTCCCTGTCGGCAACACCGGGTCGGAGAGCTCTTCATGCGACGAACTGGAGCGTCCGCGAATCAGCTCTCGCTGCTGGGTGCGGCGCCTCCCGAGCTGGCCGCCGCGGCTTGTTTTTTCTCTTCAGAATCCTGGGCGGCGGGATCATCGTTGCCGTCGGGATCCGGCTCGAGCCGCTGCTCCTCGTGGTACTCGAAATCGGTGTTGACCTCCCAGATGTCGTGCTTGGCGCCCTGCATGTTCCACACGACCATCATCGAGGTCAGCATCGAGTGGTCCTGGTTGTTGTACTTGTGCAGACCGTTGCGACCGACGAGGTGCAGGTTCGGAATCGGGTCGAGGAACTCGCGCACCTTGTCGAGGTGGTCGCGGTACACCGCATCGTAGATCGGGTAGGCCTTGGGCATCCGAACCACGGCGCCATCCACGATCAGCTCGCGCTTGATCAGGCCCAGCTTGTCGATCTCCGTCTTGCCGAGCTCGATCAGCTCCTCGTCGCTGCTCGTCCAGAGGCCGTCCCCTTCGAAGCAGAAGTACTCCATGCCGACGCAGGTCCGGCCCTCGTCCGGGACCATGGCCTTGCTCCAGTTGTTGAAGTTCTGGATGCGGCCGACCACGACACCGGGAGTGTGGATGTAGATCCAGTTGTCCGGGAAGAGGTCCTCGGCGTCGATGATCAGAGTGACGACCAGGAAGTCGCGATAGCGCAGACCCTCTCCAGCCGCGGACACCGGCTCGGGAACGGCCGGCTTGAGCGAGCGAACCAAGCTGCGCACCGGCATGCTCGAGATGAAGTGCTCCGCTTCGAAGCGCTCTTCTCCATTCGGTCCGTTCGCGATCACCGCGGTGACGCGGCCATCGGTCATCTCGTGTGAGATGGCCTTGGTCTCCATGATCACGCGCCCGCCCATCTTGTTGATGAGATCGGTGGTCATCTCCCACATCTGTCCCGGTCCCAGTCGCGGGTAGCGGAACTCGTCGATCAAGCTCTTGATCTTGGTCGAGCGCTTGTTGAGCGAAGCGGCGTTCAGGATCGCCTTACCGAGCGACAGGTTCTGAATGCGTTGAGCCGCCCACTCCGCACGAATTTCCGTACACGAAATGCCCCAGACCTTCTCGGTGTAGGTCTTGAAGAAGATCTCGTAGAGCCGCTTGCCAAAGCGGTTCGTGACCCACTGCTCGAAGTTGTCCTCGACCTTGTTCGGCCAGATCTGAACCTTGGCGTACGACAGCACGATCATGATCGCGTTGAAGATTCCAAGACCGCGCAGCGCGTTCATCGCCTTGAGCGGATAGTCGAAGAACGAGCCGTCGTACAGGATGCGCGACATGCGCGGGACGCTGATGAACTCGTCGCCCAGGACCTCGTCCCAGAGATCGATGACCGGTTGAATCTTGGTGAAGAACCGGTGGCCACCGATGTCGAAGCGATAGCCCTTGTAGGTCGCCGTCTGTGAGATGCCGCCCACGATGTCGGTGCCCTCGAGCACGGTGACATCGGCACCGGCCTTCACCAAGAGGTAGGCCGCGGTCAGGCCAGCGGGCCCGCCACCGACAACAACGACGCGATCTCCGGGCTTGAGGGGGGCAACTTCGCGCGGGGGGAAGGATGTCTCTGTGGTCATCGACGAGGCATGCGTCCGCTCGAGAGCGACGCTTGATCTGGGGATGGGAGCGGAACTTACAGGCCCTGAGTGCAACCGGGCGCCCGGGAAAGGCTTCCGTCGGCGGGACTCGTATACGGGGACCCAGAAGCTTACCCCGAACTGGACGGGGGCCACACTAGTGCTGCACGGTTTAGCCGCACGACTCGTCGATCCCGCCAGAGAACCACAGCGGAAAGCCCCCACTCCCATCCAGCCACCTTCATTATTATTAAAGACAGGTTAGAGCCCATCATGCTCTGGCGGCCCGACAGCGCCAGCTCTACGGCTGCATCCGCGCTCGGTCGGCGAGTACACCTCGGTCGTCGGGTCCAGTTCCTACAAATCCGCAATTGCGGGCCCTGGGCCCACGAGCTTGCCGAAGCGCGCGATCCGGCGGGAGAGTCGAAGCGGACTGATAGGTGGCCAGCGCTGCGATCATCTGCGCCTCCTGCGGTGCAAAGAGACGAGCGGCGACTCGAGACGCGCTCCCGCGAGGGTGCTGGCCTCACCGGATCGCCCCACTGCCGTCAGGCACGCCTAACCTTCGTACTGCGCGGCGTTGTGGTTCGGCCGAAGCTCGAGCGCTCGCTCCGAGTACTGACACCGGAGCCGGACAGGTTCGCGATGGAGATAGTCGTGATGGCGTGCGAGGTCGAGCCGAACTCCCGGCGCGGCGTTCTCGACCAGACGAGTTCGAGTCCGAGGCTCCACGCTCCAATGATGAAGCTGCAGCGGGCGACGAGAACCGCGGTTCGCGCGGAAAATTTTCTCGCCGAGGAGGAACGAGTCGAGTCGGACGAGGCCCGTACGTGAAGGATGGCGGCTCTCGCGAGCGGTGGAGTCCGGCTTGGGCGTCATCGAAATCGAAGCGGGGAGCGGATCGCGGAAACTCGGGTCGACTCTTGCACTCGAAATCAAGCTACTTGAGCGCAAGCCCTGATTTCCAGCCGCAATCGGTCCGATCGCCTACGTATACTTCCGACGGAAGATGAATAGTGGTCCCGACAAGAGTGGCGCGGCTGCCGATGTGTACGGCGGAGTGGAGAAAGCGGACGACCTTCCGCACAAAGATTTCTGGGAAGTACTGTACGGGCGACGATCGATTCGCCGCTTCAAGACCGATCCCGTCCCGCGCGAGCTGCTCGACAAGCTGACGAACTCGGCGCTCATCGCCCCCACCTCCTGCAACCTGCAGATGTGGGACTTCGTCGTCGTCGACGACGCGGCTGTCCTGGCCGAGATCGGAAAGCTCTCGATCCAAGTCCTGAACGCTCCGGTCTGCATCTTCGTCTCCTACGGTCGGGAGTTCTCGGAAGACTCCTACGCGAACGTCCAGTCGGCCTCGGCCGCCATCCAGAACATGAGCCTCGCGGCGCACGCGCTCGACCTCGGGAGCTTTTGGATTACTCAGCTCGGCGACCGCGAGAAGGTGCGCGAGATACTGGGTGTCCCGCCCGATCGCGAGCTGTATGCGGGACTCGCCATTGGCTTTCCCGATGTCGTCCCCAAGAAGGCGCCCGTCCGCCGGCCGAAGGACCACGTCTGCCACTGGAATCACTACGCCGGGCGCCACATCCCCTCGAGCCCGCGTCCCTCCGACTGGAGCCTCGAAGATGTCGCGCTGTATCACCGCTCGCGAGTCCTGAACGGCAACCGCTACAACAAGCCACGCCTGTGGGAACAGAACGCGGTGCTCGACGCGCTCGAGTCCTTCATCGGCCGAGAGTGGAGCGGCAGCTGGCTCGAGTTCATGCCCTTCAGCGGCGTGCTGACCATGGCGATGCGTTCGCGCTTTCGCGGCGCCACGCTCTCGGTCTGCGACCTGACTCTCGGCACGGCCGGCTTCTCGAAGAAGCGCGCGTCTCCCGATGGAGAGCTCTACGTCTGGCCGGACAACGCCGACGAAGTCGGTGGCGATGTGTTGCCCGATGCGAGCTTCAACCTGATCACGTGTCTCTTCCGCCTCGAGGCGCTGCCCCCGCAGCACCGCGCCGAGGCGCTCCTCCGAATGGAGCGAGCGCTCGCTCCCGGCGGCAAGCTGGTCCTCGGATACTGCAACCGCCGCTCCTATCACGGCCTGATGGAGCGCGCGCGTCGCGGCAGATTGGGTGGTGTCGAGTACGTCCTCGCGCCGGAACCCCACCTCGGTCCGTTCGACGCCCTCACGCATCGCGAGGTCAAGACCCTGCTCGACCACACGAGCCTCCGCGTCAGCAAGCGGCGAGCGGTTCACGCGCTGCCCTCCGCCGAGGAGTCGACCTTTCGCTCACGGAACCTGCGCGGTCCTCTCGCTGTGTGCGGAAAGCTCGCCGCCGGTTGCGCGAGCGTTGTCGACAAGCTCCCCGGCGCGGCCTCACTCTTCGGTCGCCTGCAATTCCTGTGTCTCGAAAAGCCGTCCTAGACCTCTTCGAGGGCGCCGCGCGCTACCTCGACGACCTGGCGAACTCCGCGGGCGAGCGGGTCTGTCCGCAACACGGCGTCGAACACCTCGGCAAGAGCGCCTATCGAATTCACATGGGCCTCGCGCTCGCCACCGAGCGTGGCGCGTCACTGGAACCCGTCCGCACGACGGCGCTCCACCTCGCCAGACACTGCCAGAAGTATCCGCACCCCGAAGCGCGCGCCTACCTGTTCTTCGCGCGCTGGCCCGACAAGTGGAACTGCTCCAATCACTTGATCGACTCCGGCGCGGCCTGCGATGCACTCGGGCGCGTCCTCATCGAGGCGCCCGACCTGCTCGATGCGGAGGAGCGCGAGCAGGTCGTCGAAGCTCTCTCGCGCTGCGCCGAGACCTACCTCTGGGCGGCGTCCGTGGACAAGCCCGTCGCCGCGCAATGTCTCTGGGGTGCGCTCGGAATGGCGCGCGCAGCGCGTGCTCTCGGTCGCGAAGACCTGGCCGACCGCGCGCGCGCCGCCATCGACCACGCCTACCGCGCGCTGCGACCGGACGGCTCCTGGAGCTACTACCCGGCTGGCGGCGAGGCGGGCTCCGACGACGCGTCGGCCTTCTACCACTCGCGCTGCGTGGGCTTCGCGCTCGAAGCCCTCGAGCTCATCGGAGAGGATCCACGGGAAGCGCCGCACGGAGTCAACCTCCGACGAGCCCTCGACTTCCTGCTCGCGATTCATCGCCGTGACGGAACCAAGTGCCGCGCCTGGGAAGCCAAGCTCTGGTACTTCGACGGTTCCGCCGAGGTGGCCTCCTGCTCCTTCGACGTGCATGCGCTGCTGCTCGGCTACCGCGCCTTCGGAGACGAGCGTCTGCTCGGCGGAGCTGCAGGGAGCCTCGAGCACCTGCTCGCCGCGCAGTCGGACGCGGGCTCGATCGACTCCGGCGCTCTCCGCGCATTCCAGTGCTCGACCTTCTGGACGGCACACACGGGGCTCCTGTCCAGCGTCCTCCCCGAGCTCGACGCGCTGGCCGACAGAGCTACCCGGACAGAGCCTGTCTCCGGGCACTTCGCGGACGCGGGCTTGGTTCGACTCGAGAGCTCGTCACGCACCGTCCTCGTTCGAGTTCGGCGCGGCTCGCGGAGCCCGGGTTTCGGCGGCTTCGGCGGCGGCGGTGCGATCGTCTCCGACTCGAGCGACAGGGCCGGCGAGCGTGTCGAGCCGGGCGCCCTCTCCGTCAACCGGCCGGGCGAGTTCGTGCACGTCCAGTCGCGCTTTCGACCGACGCTCGGAGGCGGGCGACTGAAGACGGCGCTGCAGTGGCTGCGCTTCTCGCGCTGGCGTTGGCGCTGCGAGTGGCGAGCCGCTGGAGCGAGCCGTGCGCTCGCTCTCGCCGCGCAGACGCTAGCCGAGGTCTTCGCCTGGTGCCGCTCCGACGCGGCGAGCCACTTCGCGACGCACGCGGAGGCGGAGCTGCAAGACTCGAGCGTTCGGATTCGAAGCGGGCTCGCTCGCGTGGACGGAAGCCCCGCTTCGAGTGCCAGGACCGAACGGCGTTACGAACTCTCCGACTCCGAGTTGACCGTCACGGACACGCTGTCTTCCGACTCGCCGCTCTCGACAGTCTCGTATCGACTCCCCGCCGGTGCCTCCGAAGTGCTGCTCAACGGCGAGCCCTTCTCGGGTCCGCTCGTGATTGCGCACGGCGTTCGAGAGCTCGCGCTCTCCTACGAGCTCCGCTAGCTACTCGGGCAGCCGAACCCGCTTCGCAAGCGCGCTGTTCTGCCACTGCCAGCCGCGACCGCGGATCATCCAGACCAGAGTCAGCCCCACGATCTTCAGGTCGAGAGCGAGCGACTGCGAGCGACGATACCAGTCCGCGACGCGGAACTTCTCTTCGTAGGCCTTGACGTCGTGCCCCGTGTAGCCCTGGGTGATCTGGGCATAGCCGGTGATGCCTGGCGGCACTGCGAGACGTGTTGTGAAGCCTTCGACAGCTTCGGCCGCCCAGTCTTCGATCTCGATCATCTCGGGACGCGGTCCGACGAAGGCCATGTCGCCGCGGAGGACGTTGATGAGCTGCGGTAGCTCGTCGAGGTGTGTGTTGCGGAGCAGGCGACCGAAGCGCGTCACACGCTTGCTCTCGGCACCGCTTCCCCACGACGTGTAGTGATCGCCGCGGGCCTCCGACATCGTCCGAAACTTGATGATCGCGAACACCTGTCCGCGATAGCCGACTCGCTCCTGGACGAAGAAGATCTTCGAGACGCTCCGAAACTGAACCAGGTTGACCAGAGCGACGGCAAGGCCCAGCGCCAGCGCGGGGAGTCCGAAGGTCGCGAGGAGCGCGAGGTCGAAGAGCCGGCGGCCGTACCGGCTGTAGAAGCTGACAGGTTCGAGGCTCACCCAGGAGGCCTCGAGGTCGCGCTTCAAGGCCAGCGTGCGAACGACCTGAACTTCCCCCGAAGTGAACGGCGCCCGGACTTCCAGCGCGTTGCCCGACCCACTGCTCACCACCTTGGTGGTCGCAGTGCTCTTGTCGTCCGTAGCTAACGGACGCTTGGGGGGGAGCGTCGGAGAGTTCATATCAAGACGGTGCCGGGGGGAGCAGGCTGGTCTACCCCTGCGCTATCGAGCACGACCTGGCACGGACTGAAGAGGCCCCCAGCAACTTTCCGGTCCGAATCGACAATGGGACCGTGCACGCAGAACGGACGCGATCTCGGTCTCTTGTTTTCGAGCGATCCTGACGATGACCAGAGACCGCGGGCGCTCTGTCCGCCGGCATTTTTTTCACCCTCACCACCTTCATCGTGACGACCTGGGTCGTGGGCGACATCCACGGATGCGCCCAAGAACTTCACACCCTCCTGGAGCGCGTCTCGCTCGCGCCCGACGATCGCTTCGTCTGCGTGGGAGATCTGTTCCACCGCGGCCCGGATCCGACTGGCGTGATGGACCTCCTCTCCGGCTGCAACGCGCAGTTCGTCCTCGGAAACCACGAGCACAAGGTGCTCGAGCGCTGCGGCCTCGCTCCGACTTCGACGAACCACCGCCCGGCCTTTCGCGAGCGCTTCCCCGAGATCGAGGCCGACGACCTCCGCGGTGACGGACGACGGTCATGCGAAGTGCCCGAAGAGCGGAGGGCGGACATGCTCCGCTTCCTGCAGGGACACTCCGGCTACTGGCTGGACAGCAACACCATCGAAGGAGCTGGGCGGACGCCCGATGGTCGCAACTGGTACGTGGTGCACGCCGGCGTGGATCCCGGCCGCGCACCGAGCGAGAGTCCGATCGAGTCCCTCACACGAGCGCGTCGAGTGAGCGGGCGCGGCAGCCCGTTCTGGTACGAGAACTTCGAAGGGCCGGACCTGGTCTTGTTCGGACACACGCCCGGCAAGATTCCACGCGCTCGGATGTTCCGAGGAAGCCTGGTCTCGCTCGGCCTGGACACGGCCTGCGTCTATGGCGGCGCACTGACGGCCTACTCTCCCGAACAGGACGAGGTCCTCACCGTCCCCGCCGTTCGCGCTTACGCGAGCTGCTAGAGCGTCACGCGGTGGCTCGGGGCTCCAACCGAGGCTTGCCGAAGCCGAGATCTCCTCGTCGTCGATGACGCCGCCCGCGAAGATCGAGACCGAGCGCTGGCCGGCACGGGAGGATTCGCGGAGAGCTCCTTGGACGATGTGAGAACCACTTCTCTCTCGTCCGTCGATCCGCGGCACTCTGTTCTCGCCGAGCGGCTTCGGCCGGCGAATGCTCACGAGAGTGCCGCGCGAATCCGCGCTAGGATGAGGCCATGAGCAGCCCCTCGAAGGCGACCGGCTTCGTCAGCCATGACGACTGCCTCGAACACATCGCCGGTCCGAATCATCCCGAGCAACCGGCGCGGGTTCAGGCGATCTGTGAGGTGCTCACGGAGACGGCACTCGCCAGCGAGCTCGAGCTGCTGACACCGAACGAGGTCGAGCGCTCCGCTCTCGAAGCGGTGCACGACGCGCGCTACATCGACCTGGTCGAGGTGACGGTGCGACGGGGAGGAGGCCAACTCGACCCCGACACGCGAGCCGGGGGTGGATCGGATCGCGCCGCGCGGCTCGCCTCCGGCGGTCTGCTACAAGCGGTCGATCGAGTCATGGGCGGAGAGTGGCAGAACGCCTTCGTCGCCTGCCGCCCGCCCGGTCACCACGCCGAGCGCGATCGCGCCATGGGCTTCTGCCTGTACAACCACATCGCCGTCGCGGCCACACACCTGCGCTCGCAGCACGGGCTGGAGCGTGTCGCCATTCTCGACTGGGACGTCCACCACGGAAACGGAACCCAACACATCTTCGAGGCCGATCCGACCGTCTTCTACGCGAGCCTGCATCAGTTCCCGCACTACCCGGGGACCGGAGCCGAGCGGGAGCGCGGGGTCGGCGCCGGTGAGAGCGCCACGCTCAACTGCCCGATGCAGAGCGGTTCGGGCGACTCCGAGTGGCTCACCACCCTGGACGCGCGAGTCCTGCCGGCGCTCGAAGCCTTCCGGCCCGACTTCGTTCTGATCTCGGCGGGCTTCGACGCTCACCGCGATGATCCGTTGGCCAGCTGCAACGTCTCGACCGAAGGCTTCCGACAGCTGACCCGCGCCATGCTCGCTTTCGCGGCCTCCGAGACCGACGGGCGCCTCGTCTCTCTGCTCGAGGGCGGCTACGATCTCAGCGCTCTGGCCGACTGCGCGCGCGTGCACCTCGAAGAGCTCCAAGCCGCCCCGCGCTAGATCGCTCTTCACCCATGCGACTCACCACTCAACTGCACGATCGTGACAACGCCGGCCTGACCTACGTCTATCCGGTCGTCTCGCGGCGCAGTCGCGGAGTCTCGATCGGCGTCAACCTCAACCCCAACAACGCGTGCAACTGGCGCTGTGTCTACTGCCAGGTTCCGGAGCTCATCCACGGCAAGGGGCCCGAGATCGACCTCGGGCTCTTGAAGACCGAGCTGACCGAGTTCCTGGAGGCCGTCGTCCACGGCGACTACATGCAAGAGCATGTGCCCGAAGACTCGCGCCGACTGAACGACGTCGCCTTCTCCGGCAACGGTGAGCCGACCAGCTCGCCGCAGTTCTCCGAGTCGATCGACATCGTCCTCGATACACTCCGATCGTTCGACCTGTTGCCCGCCGTGAAACCGATCCTGATCACGAACGGTTCACTGGTTCGCAGCTCGGGAGTCCTGGATGCACTCGGCCGCATGGGCAGCGTGGGTGGCAACGTCTGGTTCAAGCTCGATCGCGCAACCGAAGCAGGCATGCTCGAGGTCAACTCGACGAAGATCGACCCCGCGCGCCAGCTCGGGAACCTCCGGCTTGCGGCACAGGCCTGTCCGACCTGGATCCAGACGTGCATGTTCGCGCGCAACCAGGAGGCGCCGTCCGAGGCCGAGCTCCTGGCCTACCTCGACGCGATCGAGGCGGCCTCGAAGTTCGACAGCCCACCGCTCGGAGTCTTGCTGTACGGACTGGAGCGGCAGTCGCACCAGCCCGAAGCTCCGGAGCTCTCCGCTCTCCCGGAAGCCTGGCTGCGCGAGCTGGGCAGCCGGATCGAGGAGCGCGGCCTCTCCGTCCGGGTCCATCCCTGAGCGAAGCTCGCGGGAGGATCGAGCCTCGCCTCCGGTGGCTGAGAGCCGCTCCCAACCGGATCCTCTGCTTTCCCTAACGATTGCGACTTCCTATCCCCGATAAGCCCTTCCGAAGGAGCTCGTCCAATCAACACCCTGGGGAGGGAAGCATCCGATGGAAGTCAATCAGACCCGGCCGGTCGAAAAGGTCAACGACGCTCGCAGCCACAAGATAGAGCTCGATCGTCAGCAGTATTCCGCCAGCAAGCAGGAGCAGAAGGCTGCTGAGAACACTCGCAGCGACGCCAATACGCGGCTCTCTCGCGAGGTGGATCGCGCCGAGATCTCGGAAGAGGCTCGCCAGCTGGCTAGGCGCGAAGAAGCCGACTCGGAGAGCTGAGCTCCGAATAGCGGTCGCGAGATCGCGAGTGCGGGGCAAGCGGTCCAACCGCCCCCCCCGCGCCGGTTCGCATGGGCTCTCCCGTGCGGCCGCTCCCGGCATTGGATCGGAACGAAGAGATTCCCTAGGGTCCCCCTCAAGTCGCGGCTCGCGGACGCCCGACCCTCTCAAAGCTCCCCCAGCCCCACACCGCTCCCGTCCCATCGGGAATGCCGCCTCAGAGGATTATTCGTGAGCCACCCGAACAAGAAGTCCTTCGTCAACCTCCTCCAGGAGTTCTCGATCCCGCTCATCGCGGGAGTCTTCGTAGCGCTTGCCGCTGCGAACCTGGCCCCCGAGGCTTACCAGTACTGGTTCGGTGCGGGTCACGATGCGAAGCACTGGGAGGTGCCGGGACACTTCGCGATCTTCGGCCACCACCTGACGATCAACTTCCTCGTGAACGACATCTTCATGGTGTTCTTCTTCGGGATCGCGGCGAAGGAGATCGCCGAGGCCTGCCTGCCGGGCGGTAGCCTCAACCCGTTCAAGAAAGCGCTCAATCCGCTCTGCGCAACCATCGGTGGAGTGGTCGGTCCGGTCGCCGTGTTCTTCGGCGCCGCGTACTTCGCCTTCCAGGCGGGCATGTTCCCCGAGGCGTACAGCTGGGCCGAGGTCTCCAAGGGCTGGGGTATCCCGACCGCGACGGACATCGCACTCGCTTGGCTGATCGCTCGCACCGTGTTCGGCAAGGGCCACCCGGCGATCAACTTCCTCCTGCTGCTCGCCGTCGCCGACGACGCGCTCGGCCTCGGCATCATCGCCATCTTCTACGGCGACCCGGCCTACCCCGCCGAGCCCGCCTGGCTCGGGCTGGTTGCACTCGGCATGGCCGTCGCCTTCGCGATGCGCCGCATGGATGTCAACAAGTGGCAGCCCTACATCTTCATCGCGGGACCGATCGCCTGGAGTGGCTTGATCCTCGCGCACCTTCACCCGGCCCTCGCGCTGGTCTTCATCGTGCCCTTCCTGCCCCCGCCCAAGCGCGACACGGGCCTCTTCGTCAAAGCGGACGAAGTCGACCAGGATCACCTGAACGAAGAGCACTCGCCGCTCCACCAGTTCGAGCACTCCATGAAGGGCTTCGTGGACTTCGGGCTCTTCTTCTTCGCGCTCGCGAACGCCGGCGTCGCCTTCGGCGGAATTGGCCCGATGACCTGGATCATCTTCGGCTCCCTGGTCGTCGGCAAGACCATCGGCATCACCGGATTCGCCTGGCTCGCGATCAAGCTGGGCCTTCCGCTGCCCGACCGCATGGGCATGAAAGAGCTCGTCATGGCCGGCTTCATCGCCGCCCTCGGCCTGACCGTGGCGCTCTTCGTCTCGGGCGCCGCCTTCCCCGCCAACGCCGACCTCCAGGGCCAGGCCAAGATGGGCGCGCTGTTCTCGGCGGGTGTGGCCATCGCCGCCATCGTCCTCGGTCGCGCCTTCGGCCTGTCGAAGACCGAGAGCAGTGTCTCGCCCGACGCTAGCCCTGCGCCGGATCAGCACCACCCGCAGCACGACGAGAGTCCGAGCCGCCAGAATCCCGACGCCTTGCCCGGCGCTCTGCCCGGTGGCTCCGGCCCGGCCTTCGCGAGCCTCGAGACCGAGACCGAAGCCGGACGCGAGAACGACCAGTCGCGGGGCTAGGCGACCACGTCGATCGAGCCGGCCCGGCCCGCAACGATCTCGCCGACCACATCGGCGGCGAGCGAGTCGCGCGCCAAGAGGTCGGCGATCAGGTCGTCCAGCCGCTCGGGTGCGCAAGCGATCAGGAGACCGCCTGAAGTCTGCGCATCGGCCAGGATCAGTCGCTCGGCCGAGTCGATCGAGTCGGCGAAGCGGACGTGCGCCTCGACGAACTGGAGGTTGCGCTTCGTGCCTCCCGGAATGACGCCTTGCTGGGCGAGCTCGCGCGAGAAGTCGAAGACCGGAACGCGGCCGTGCTCCAGGCGAGCGGCGCAGCCGGAGGCCAGGACGATGTTGTGCAGGTGGCCGAGCAGACCGAAGCCCGTGACATCGGTGGCGGACTTGGCGTTCACCGCGAGCGCGGCCTCGCAGGCGTCCGCGTTGAGTGACGTCATGGCGTGGATCACACGCTCGATCTGATCGGGTTGCAGCAGGTCCTTCTTCATGCCCTGCGCCGCGATCCCGGTTCCGATCGGTTTGGTGAGCACGAGGACATCCCCCGGCTTCGCGCCCGTCTGCCGAAAGGCGCGCTCGGGATCCACGGTGCCCAGCACGCACAGTCCGATCTTCATCTCCGGGTCGATGACGGTGTGACCGCCGACGATGGCCACGCCGGCTTCGGCGGCCTTGTCCCGACTGCCGCGCAGGATCTCCCCCAGTCGCTCCTTGGAGACGAGCTCGTCCGGGAAGCCGCACAGCGAGAGCGCAACCTGCGGGCGGCCGCCCATGGCGTAGACATCCGAGATCGAGTTGGCCGCGGCGATCGCTCCGTAGGCGTAGGGATCGTCGACGAGCGGAGTGATGAAATCGACTGTGAACACGAAGCCTTGATCGATTCCGTCCGGGCACAAGAGTGCCGCGTCATCCATGGAGCCGACATTTTTGTCGATCCATGAGTGATCGAAGGGCGAGATGTTCTCGAGGACCTGCACGAGGTCCTCCGCACCAAATTTGCGTGCTCAGCCGCCCGCGGGCACGAGCTGAGTCAGTCGGATTTCGGACATGGTGGATTCGGGTAGATGCAGGTCGTGAGCTCTCGGTGCTGTGTCGCTCGAAGCTCGAAGGAGTCGCGAGCGAACAAGTACCAGGCAGTGCTTGGAACCGAGAGCGCGAGTCGGGAGGATACCGCGATGCAGCGCAAGATTCAGCTGGCTTGCCCGGCCCCGGCGGGATCCACGCAAGGAAATCGAGTTACTGCGCTGCGCTGGGCCCGCTTTCTCCGCGAGCTCGGTCACCGCGTCTCGCTCGCACCGACGCTCGAGGGCTCGCCGGATCTCATGATTGCCCTGCACGCGCGCCGCAGCGCCCCCGCAGCGCTCGAGTTCAAGCGGCGCTTTCCGGACCGGCCTCTGATCGTCGCGCTGACCGGAACAGATCTGTACCGAGACCTCCCGCGGAAGAACCGCGCGGCCGAGCAGTCGCTCGCCATCGCGGACCTCCTGATCGTGCTGCACGAGGGTGCCAGGAGCGAGCTTGCTCCCGCCGCGCGAAAGAAGGCGCGCGTCGTTCGCCAGTCCGTCCGCTTGCCGAAGGGCTTGAAGCGGAAGCGCTCCGCTCACTTCGAGGTCGGAGTTCTCGCGCACCTGCGTGCGATCAAGGATCCCCTGCGTACTGCGCTGGCCGCGCGACAGCTGCCCGAGGAGTCTCGGATTCGAGTGCGCCACCTGGGTCGCGCGCTCGACAAGCGGCTGACCGAGCGGGCCGAGCGGGAGACGCTCGCGAACGCGCGCTACGAGTGGCTGGGCGAGCGCGGTCATCCCGCCGCCCTGCGACTCCTCTCGAGCTGTCAGCTGCTCGTGCTCTCCTCTCGGATGGAGGGCGGCGCCAACGTGATCGGCGAGGCGGCCAGCCTCGGCGTGGGCATTCTCGCCAGCGACGTTCCGGGAAACCGCGGGCTGCTCGGTGCGCGGCACCCCGGCTTCTTCGAGTACGGCAAGACGGAGGAGCTCGCGTCCCTCCTGTCCCGAGCGGAACACGACAAGGAGTTCCATGCCCGGCTGCTCGCGACCTCGAAGCGCATCGCTCCCGAGTTCACGGTCCAGCGAGAGCGAGCCACCTGGCGCGCTGTGTGCGCCGAGGCCGGGCTCTAGCTCCACCGGCTAGGGTTCACTGCTCAGAATTCGAGGCGGTCTCAAGACTGGTCGTGGCGGCGGACGATTGCAGCGAACACCGATTCACCGGACTGGGAGCAATCCCAGCGCTCAGCTCCAAGCTCACCAAGAGATGCCCCATGACCGAGCCCAAGCGGACCTATCGCCTGCAAGATTCGATGCCGACCTTCGATCAGCACGCTGCTGACGGAGAGATTCAGACGCGTCGCAAGAGCATTCTGGTCGTCGAGGATGAAGAGGACCTCAACCACGCGCTGGCCTGCCAGCTGCGCCAAGCCGGCTACTTCGTGGTGTCATCGTTCGACGCCATGAGCGGCCTGCAACAGACCGGCTTCCACCGCCCCGACCTCGTCCTGATCGACCTCCTGCGTCCGAGCCTGAAAGACTCCGGCTTCGTCGGCGAGTTCCTCGAGCTCGATCGCATGCGGGAGGTCCCGGTCATCGTGATCACGGACTCCGAGTGCGAGTCGATCCGCGAAGAAGCGGACGAGCTCGGTGTGAACGAGCTGCTTCAGAAGCCCGTCACGCATGCGCACGTGGTCGAGCAGGTCGGCAAGCTGCTCGACGGCGGAAACGCCTAGGCCACTACTCGTCCTCTTCGCCGAGGTAGCCGAGCGCTTCCAGCGCCGCGCGCGTCTCCTCGTCATCGAGCTCGACGGCGCCGGTCATCTGATCTCCGAAGAGCCCGAAGAGCTGCTTCGCGCGCTCGCCGTCATCGCCCGACACCGGGCGGCTCTCGTCGTCCTCCAGGTAAGCCTCGTCGCGGTTGCCCGCGACCAGCGCACCGTTCTCGAACACGAACCAGCGCTCGCCGCTCAGCGTCAACTGCTCCCCCTCGACACGGTTGTCGACCAGCTCTCCCTTGAAGCTCGTGCGCATGCCGGCCACCAGCTCGACGGCGTCGCGCTGCGTCGAGAGGTCTCGCCCCTTGAACTGATTGTCGTGGAGGTCCGCGAGCGCGAGCAGAGTCTTGGCCACATCGACGGAGCCCACCGGCTCGGAGTACAGGCCTTTGGCCAGGCGAGCCGAGCGAATCACCAGCGGGACGCGGAGCTGGGGCTCGGTCAGGCGACGGCCGTGGCCGAGTGAGTCGTCCTCACCGAAGCTCTCGCCGTGGTCGGCCACCAGGACGATGTGTGTCTCGTACTCGTCCTCCTCGGCGCGCAGTCGCTTGAGCAGGCGCGCCAGCTCTCGATCCAGCGAGAAAGCATCGGCTTCGTACAGCCGCTGCGCACGCTTGATGCCCGCCTTCGCGACGTCGAGGCGCTTCGCGGAAGCGACCGTCATCTGCAGCTTGGCCAGAGTGATCTCCTTCGCCTCCGGGTCCGTGTCGCCATAGGGCGCGTGCGGATCGAAGTAGTGCACCCACAGGAACTGGTCCTCGCCCGGCTGCTCCTGCAGGAGCTCGAGCGCGCGGTTCGTCACCGTCTTGCCGAGGGAGTAGAACTTGTCGACGTCCACACCGTTCCACTCCGAGGAAGCGCGGCTGAGACTCAGCTCCTCTTCATAGCGGTCGAAGCCCTGCGCCAGCCCCATGCGCTTGGTCAGCGGATAGGAGGCGATGACCGCGGAAGTCTTCCAGCCGTTGCGCGAGAGGAGCTCGGCCACCGTGTCGTACTCGGCGCCCAGCACCTGACCGTTTCGCGTGACACCGTGCTGCCAGGGAAAGAGGCCGGTGAAGAGCGAGGCGTGCGAGGGCTGGGTGACGGGCGAGACCGTGTAGCAGCGATCGAATCGCGCTCCGGCTTGTGACCACTGGCGCGTGAAGGGCATCGACGTCACGAGCGGCTCGCCGTCCTGTTCGAAGAAGCCCGGGTAGTCCGCCGGGAGCGCCTTGTCCAGGAGCTCGCCGGGTGCGCGCCCCGCCAGAGTGTCGAGGCGGAGAGTATCGATCGTGATCAGGACGACGCGCTTCGGAAGTCGAGGCGTACAGCTCGCGAGCAGTAGCCCCGAGCAGAGAGCGAGCGAACCCAAGCCGGAGAGTAAGCGCCGCTCGGGTCGAGACCGTGTCTCCGATACTCCTGTCCTCGAATTCATCACTCGAGAGAGTACCGCAAGCGCGAACAGTTTTGCACGGCTGGCGCGCCCGGCTTGCTATGCTGACGAGAATGTCCGTGCACCGAGAAGCGCCGAAGAAGCGCCCCGACCGTAGCGCTCCATCGCCCGCTTCCTGACGGCTATGGTTCGGCACAGCACCTCTGGTCGGCGCGGCTACGGCCTCGCGCTCGCCTGCACCACGATGACGCTGTGGGGCCTGCTCCCGCTCGCACTCAAAGCGCTGCTGGTGAAGATGGACTCGTCGACGATCGTCGGCTTCCGCTTCCTGTGCTCCGCCCTGCTCGTCGGACTGCTCCTCGGTCTTCGTCACAGGCTCCCGAGGCTCGGGAAGCTCAGACGCTCGGGCGCGCTCCTGCTTCTGATCGCCATCGTCGGCCTGGGCGGCAACTACCTCACCTACATGATCGGGCTGAACCTGACCTCCCCCGCGATCGCGCAGGTCATCATTCAGCTCGCGCCGCCGATCCTGACCGCCGGCAGCCTGTTCTACTTCAGAGAGCGCTTCACCGGCTGGCAGTGGATCGGGTTCCTGCTGCTGCTCGGGGGCTTGGCCCTGTTCTTCTACGCGCAGATCGAGCTGCGCGCGAGCGACCTCGGCGCCTACTACTCGGGCGTCGCCTGGGTCGCCGCCGCCGCGCTCCTGTGGGCGATCTACGGGATGGCGCAGAAGCAGATCCTCGTACAGATGCCCTCGCAGGCCGTCATGCTGTGCGTCTATGTCGCTTGCTCGCTCGTGTTCATTCCGCTCTCGACGTTCGGACAGCTGGCCGACCTCGATGGGATCGAGTGGGGACTGCTCGTCTTCGCGACACTCAACACGGTCATTGCCTACGGGGCCTTCTCGGAAGCGCTGGAGCACCTCGAGGCCTCGCGCGTCAGCGCCGTGCTCTCCTTGACGCCGCTCGCCACGATCGCATTCTCGCGCGGTGCGCACGCACTCATGCCCGAGCTCTTCGACGCCGATCCGATCGCACCGTGGGCCTGGGTCGGTGCGATCGCGGTCATCGTCGGCTCCGTGCTCGTCGCTCTCGCCAGCTCCTCCAAGAAGCAGCCACCCGTCGGCGCGCTTCCCGTCGAGCCGCCCGCCAAGCTCGGCGAATCGGTCGGATAGCGACGTTAACTCTTGCTCACGCAAGCGGCCGCGGAGTTTCGCCACGGGCCGCTAGGAGCAAAGTCGATCGCACTCTAGGATTCGAGGAGCACCCCCAATCCGGGAAATGACCGCCATGCTTCACTCCGCACTTCGCGCTTCGATTCTCTCCGCTCTCTTCCTCGCGGGCTGCGCCGCTTCGATTCCGGACCCCGGGCCGACCTGGTCCGTCGCGGCCGGTGGAGTCCGGCATGCGAGCCTCGCCGACATCTGCCGCGACGCCTGGGAGCTCCGGCTCCAGTCGCAGCCGGAGTTCGCTTCGATGCAGAAGGACGAGCGCTACTACGGCATGCTCACCGACGACTCACCCTCCGCGGTGAGCGCGCGAACCAAGGCGCGGCGCGAGCTGCTCGAGAGACTCGATGCACTGGCGCGGAGTGAGTTCAGCGAGAGCGAGCAGCTGACCGCGGACTGGCTGCGCGACAACCTGGAGACGGAGATTGCGGTCGACGATCTCGCGCTCCGAGGTTGGGTGGTCGATCCGCTACGAGGCCCGCAGAGCAGTCTGATCTCGATGGTCGACTTCCAGCCCGCCGACACACCGGAAGAGCGCGCGAAGCTGGTGCAGCGCTGGCGCGCGATGGGTCCGTACATTCGCCAGAGGACCGCGAACCTGAAGGTCGGGCTCCGCGACGGAAGAGTCTCCTCCATCTCGGCGGTCAAGAGTGTGATCGAGCAGCTCGAACAGATCCTCGCAACCTCCGCCATGGACAGCCCGCTCACGAGCATTGCGCTCGCCGGCGGAGAATGGGTTCCGCTCGCGCGCGGCGCGACGGTCTCGGCCGTCGCTCACAAGCACTTGGGCAGTGCCTCGCGGCAGCACGAATTGCGGCTCGTCAACCTCCACCTTCAAGAGGGCGCGACTGTCGCGACGGGAACGCGTGTCCTCCTCCCGGCCGAAGACGACGTCATGAATCCGCGTGAGCGCGGGCGCTTCATCAGCGACGTCATGGACGCCGTGCAACACGAGATCTACCCCGCCTTCGCCGAGATGCGCGATGTCCTGAAGGACGACATCCTCCCCGCCGCACGCGGCGATGATCGTCCGGGCCTGGCCTACATCCCCGGTGGACGACAGGCCTATCGTACGCGAATTCGTCAGCACACTTCGCTCGACCTCTCCGCCGAGGAGATTCATCAGTATGGCCTAGACGAGATCGCTCGTATTCGCGCGGAGATGTCCGAGCTCGGTCAGGGGCTGTTCGGCACGAGTGATATAGCCGAGATCCAGTCGCGCCTGCGCAACGATCCGGAGATGCACTTCAAGACGGCTGAGGAAGTCGAAAGCAAAGCGAGGAACGCGGTCGAGCGAGCGCGCCTCGCGCTGCCGCAGTGGTTCAACCTGCTGCCCGAGACCGAGTGCATCGTCGTGCCCGTTCCGGCCCACGAAGCGCCCTACACGACGATCGCGTACTACCGCGGTCCGGCCGCGGACGGTAGCCGCCCCGGCATCTACTACATCAACACCTACGCTCCCGAGACCCGACCGATCTACGAGGCCGAAGTGCTCGCCTATCACGAGGCACTCCCCGGTCATCACCTGCAGATCGCTCTCGCTCAGGAACTCGAGTCGCTCCCGCTGCTTCGACGACACGCCGGCTCGACCGCTTTTGTCGAGGGTTGGGCGCTCTACACCGAGCGGCTGTGCGACGAGATGGGGCTCTACACGAGCAACCTCGACCGAATCGGCGTGCTCTCGTACGACGCCTGGCGCGCCTCGCGCCTCGTCGTCGACACCGGCATGCACGCGTTCGGCTGGAGCCGCCAGCGCGCGATCGACTACATGGTCGACAACACGCTGCTCGCGGAGAACAACATCGCGAACGAAGTCGATCGCTATATCGCCTGGCCCGGTCAAGCGCTCGCCTACAAGCTTGGCCAACGCCGCATCCTCGAACTCCGCGAGCAAGCGCGCCGCGTGCTCGGCGAACGCTTCGACATCCGCACCTTCCACGACAAGATCCTCGAGAACGGCGCGGTGACACTGCCGATCCTGACCCAGGCAATTCAGCGCTGGTTGGATGAGCCGGACGCGCCGGAGGCCGAAATGGACGCTGAGATGCTCGAAGCGCTCGAGAGCCTCGGCTACAGCGAGACGGTCGAGACCTAGTTCGAGATGACGGACGCGAGCTTTCTAATCGTCGGCGGCGGCATCGCGGGTGTCGCCACGGCGTGGTCGCTCACTCGACTCGGTGCATCGGACGTCACTCTGCTCGAGCGCGAGCAGACGCTCGGCACGCAGTCGAGCGGGCTCAACGCGGCCATCCTGCGAACCCTCTCGACGGATCCGCTGCTGGCCAAGTTCTCGAAACGCGGCGCCGACTTTCTTCACTCCCCCCCCGCCGACTTCTCACCCGTCCCGCTCGTTCACTCGTGCGGACTGGTCCTGACCGCCGACTCGAGTGAGAGCGCCGAGCTCCTTCGCGCCCATCGAGCCGCGCCCGAACTCGGTGGAGTCGAGATCGACCGCGACCGACTGCGCGAGTGGTATCCGAACCTCGAGCTCGACGTCGCTGTCGCGCTCTACTTTCCGCGCGAGGGTCGCATCGATATCGCCGCGCTCATGGCGGGCTTCGAGAGCGGCGCTCGAGCAACCGGAGCGCGTCTGGAGACCGAAGCCGCGATCGAGTCGCTCCTCGTCGAAGACGGTCGCGTCCGCGGAGTGCGCCTCGTCAATGGCGAGGAGCGTCTGGCCGACCGGACCATCCTCGCCGCCGGCGCTTGGGCGGGCCTGCTCGGTCGCACCGCCGGATCGTCGGTCGAGCTGGAGCCCCGCCGCCGCCACCTGATGGTCACCACCCCCAGCGAGGATGCGGCTCTGGGCTTGCCCGTCCTCTGGCACCAGGGTGAGGCGCCCTTCTACACCCGTCCGGAGAGCGGGGGCATGCTCTTCTGCGCCTGTGACGAACAGGCGGTCCACCCCGACCGCTGCACCATCGATCCCGACATCCAGGAGCGCCTTGCTCAACGGGCTAGCCAAGCCTTGCCCGACCTTGCCCAGTCCGGCATCGCGAGCCTCTGGGCCGGAATGCGGACCTTCACCCGCGAGGGCGGCTTCGCCATCGGTCCGGACCCAGAGCTGGACGGGCTCTACTGGGTGGCCGGGCTCGGAGGCCACGGAATGGTCTGCGGAGGCCCCGCCGGCGAGCTCGCCGCTCGCGAGCTGCTCGGCCACTCGCCCGACCTTCGGTTCTTGGACAAGTTTTCGCCGTCCAGAACCTCTCTCTCCCGTCCTACAACCATGGTCGGCACTCTCGCTCCGGCGGAATGCTCTCCAGAGGACCGAATTCAGCTTTAGACTCGCTGCTCCCGGTCCCGATCCCTCTTTCTGCGAGCGCTTCGGTTGACGCTCTGCGGTCCTCTCCGCCTTCCAGCCGGCCCGCTGCCCCCGCTCCTAGCGCCCTCCCGCTTTCGGGAACTCTGACGTGCGGGTAAGGTATTCAAGGCTCGCCCTCACCACACCGATCGGTCCATGAAAGTCTCCCTGGTATTCCCCCCCAACCGGAACATCCCCAGCACGCCCTATAGCGGACTGCCGCTCCTCGCGGGGTGCCTCGGCGCAGCCGGCCACGACGTCTACACGATCGACGCCAACCTCGAGGTCGTCGAGGAGATGCTCAAGCGTCCGACGCTCGAACGCGCGAAGGCCTACTTCGACGAGTCGTGGGACTACCTGCGCGGCCTGGACGAGATGACGCCCCAGCAAGCCCGCCACTTGCAGGGCTTGGCCACGCTCTCGATCGTTCCGTTCGAGCACCTGTTCCACTCGGAAGAAGCGGTCGGCGTTCTCCGCTCCAAGGATGAGTTCCTGGACCCGGACCGCACCAACTGGGCCTACGACGTCATCACGAACATGCTGCGGGCGATGTATGCGATGAACCCGGTCTTCTACCCGCTCGCGCCGGGCTACCTCGACGACCTGTTCAACTACCTCGAGACCGACTTCGTGAACCCGGTCTCCTCGGTTCTCGAGGAGAAGGTCATCGACCAGATCCTGGCCTGCGATCCCGAGCTGGTCGCCATCTCGATTCCGTTCAACGAGCAGATGGTCGAGGCCTTTACGATCCTCAAGATGGTCAAGAAGCGTGCGCCGCACGTGAAGACGATCATCGGCGGCTCGATCATCTCCGCCTTCCACAAGCTGCTCTGCAATGACCAGCGCATGTGGCAATGGGTCGACTACGCCATGCCCGGCGAGTCGGACGAGAGCTTCCCTCAGTTCGTGACGGCGCTCGAGAAGGGCGAGGACATCTCGCAGATTCCGAACCTGTACTGGCGCGACGACCAGGGTGTCATCCACCCGCCGGCGAGCTCCGCGCTGCCGGACATGAACAAGATCTCGCCGCCGGACTTCTCGCGGATGCCGACGGATCGGTACTTCCTGCCCCACCTGGTGGTGAACTACCAGACCTCGCGCGGCTGCTACTACGGCAAGTGCACCTTCTGCAGCTTCGACATCAAGCAGAACTTCCGCCTGCGCAAGGCCTCGCTCGTCTTCGAAGACCTGCAGCGAGTCCAGGAGCAGACAGGCTTCCGGCACATCATGTTCTGGGACCCCCTGACTCCGCCGCGCCTGATGCGCGACTTCTCGAAGTTCAACGTCGCTCAGCCCGAGGACAAGCGCTTCTACTGGGGCGCCGAGACCAAGTTCGAAAAGGTCTTCACCGACCAGAACTTCACGGACAAGATCTACGAAGGTGGAGCGCGCTTCCTCCAGTTCGGCTACGAGTCCGGCAGCCAGCGCGTGCTCGATCTGATGGTGAAAGGCAACGACCTCACCCGCGTGCACCTCATGCTCGGCGCCATGGAGCGCTCGAACATCAAGGTCAGCGTGCAGTGGTTCATCGGTTTCCCCGGTGCCAACTCCGCGGACGACCTCGAGAGCTATCGCTATCTGGAAGAGCACCGCGGCACGGTGCTCTTGTCCTCCTACATGGGCACCTATGCCATCTCTCCGGACGACGACATCTTCCTCTCCGGCGGCGACCTCTACGACATCGACCTGTACCAGAAAGCTTCTGGTCAGTGGGACTTCAAGCACCGCGACGGCAAGATTCACTACGATCGCAGCGAGCTCGATGCGGCCTTCTTGAGCCGCGGCGATGCGGAGTCCGTGACGCGCATGGCCTTCTACATCTACCTGACCGAGAAGCCGGAGCTGGCACACAAGCTCTCGAACTTCGACCAGGGCGGAGTCCTTCCGGATGCCTGGGAAGACATGGCCGAACTCAAGCCCTTCCTGCCGCCCGGCAACCACATCGCCGAGTTCGACTTCGATCTGTTCACCGCTCCCGAGGAGCAGGGCATCTCGGACGAGAAGCCCGCGCCCCTTCCGAAGCAGACGACCCACGCAATCTATGTCTCCAACTCGTCGGTGGTCTATCCGCTCAACGAGTTGGATCACCGCTTGATTCAACTGGCCGACGGCTCGCGCACCGCGCGCGAGATTGTCGAGCAGGCTGGCGGCGACGCCAGCGCTACCGAGCAGAGGCTGTTCGAGTTCGTGCGCCGAGGGCAGCTGCTGATTCCGCTGCCCGCCCGGACGGACAAGCCGCAGATCGCGGTCGCTTCCTAGCGCCGACACCGGCGAGAACGGCCTGTAGGGATCGATCTGGGTGGAGAGCGCGTGATCCGCGGCGAAATGGCTGGTCCAGCGGGCTGCCGGTCAAGAGCGGCTGACTCGATAGCCGAAAGAGCGACAGGCTCCCGGGTGGGGAGCGGTCGCCATGAAGCTCAGCCTCCTCTTCGTCACTCTCGCGCTCCTTCCGACTTCGCTCGGCGGTGAGTCCGAGTTCGAGCGCAGCTTCATGACGGCGAAGAAGCTCGCGCAGACCAAGCGCTGGTCACAGGCGAAGACCGAGCTGAACCGCATGCTCGAGTCGCACGAGAACGAGAGCTACATGGTCGCTCGCCTCTCGGAAGTCGTCGAGCTCTACCGTCGGTGTAGCTTCTTCGAGAGCAACCCAGCCGTCCCGGTGAAGCAGCTGATCGGCGGGCAGCTCACGGAGTGGAACGAGAGGACTGGGCAACTCGGAGTCACCTACTCCGACCTGAGCCGCGACTTCGTCGATGATGGCGCGGGAGCGCTCGTACACCCGGCGATCTTCACGGGGCCCTACACGATCGAGGTTCATGGTCGGATGACTTCCGCGCCCAAGGACCTGACCGCTAGCCCGCGCGTACCGCAGATCCTCGTCGCCGTTCACGGTCGTGACTCTCACCAGGTCTCGTTTGGTCATCCCAAGTTCACTGTCGATGGTCGCGAGCAGTGGATCCCTCCGCGCATTCTCTTGAACGGCTCGGGTCCGATGCAGGTCTTGGGCGAAGCGGCGAGCGTCGCGCTGCGGTTCGACACGCGCTTCGAGCTCAGCGTCGAGGTGTCCGAGACGACGATCTCCGCCAGCGTCGACGGTCGGCCCATCCTCAGCACGAGCAAGGACCCCGCTCTGTTCGCTCGCGTCGCTCTCCTCGATGTTCCAGGACTCAGCCGCGTCACGCTGCGCGGCGAGACCAATGCGTCCTGGTTGAATCAGCTGCAGGATCGCGCTCGAGAGGAAGCCTGGCAGAGCTTTCGCGAGAGCTGGCGCGTCGAGCGTGAGCTCCCCGCCTGGATCGGCGAGCACCTCGTGGACAGGGAGGCGAAGACGACGGGGCTGACGCTTCCCTTTCAGCTCAGTGTGACCGAGTCCCAGCTGCCCGCGCTCGAGAGCGTGAGCCGGTTCCTCGGAACGGGCGAGTTCGAGAGAGGACTGCTCGAGCTGGAGAGGCTCTCGCGGAGAGACCTCGCGCCGGAGCTTCGGTTCTTCCTGAAGGCCATGTTCGAGCTGGGTCTGGAGCGGCGCGGAGACGCACTCCGCAGTGTCGAAGCCGCGATCTCCAGTGAGCCCGAGTTCTTCGAGGCCCGCCTCTTGAAGGGGCGCATTCTCGGTGAGCAGGGTCTCGAGCAAGAGGCCCTGAAGCTCTTTGCCGAGTTCGTCGAGACCCGTGCGAATGTCCCCGTGGCCTGGGCCGAATACGCCTCCTGGTGCCTGCGATTCGGACGGCCGCAACAAGCACAGGACGTGCTCGCTTCTGCATTGCAGGCGGGGATTCCGTCGAGCCACCTGCGTGAAGTCGAGAGCCTCGTGACGCGCGCGATCACGGGACCGCTCTGGGAACAGACCTTCGAGTACAGCTCGCGCAACTTCACCGTGCGCAGCGACGTCGATCGACAGACCTGCTTCGATGCGGCGCAAGAGCTCGAGGCCGCGCTGCGCCTCTACCAGATGCGACTGGACCGCATCGGCTCGGCCACCCGAGACCGCACCCAATCACCCGTCTACATCTTCTCCGGCCGGGCTGCCTACGACAGCTACGCCGGAGACCTGTTCGGCAACGCACCCGAGAACACGGCAGGCCTCTTCAGCCCGACGCTCAAGCAGATCCTCGTCTGGATTCCCGAGGATCCCGATGAGCTACTGAAGACGCTCCGCCACGAAGGACTGCACCAGTTCCTCGATGCTCTGCTCGGTCGCTTACCGACTTGGCTCAACGAGGGTCTCGCGGAGTACTTCGAGAACACCGAGAGGATCCGCGGAGTGGCTACGCCGGGGCGTGCAGACCTGCACCACTTGAGGACACTGACGGCGGAGGACTATCAGTGGATTCCCTACTCCGAGCTCTTCGCCATGTCGGCCGAGGAGTTCTACAGCGACTCTTCCGCGAACTATGCGCAGTCCTGGGCCGCCGTCCACTGGCTCCAGAACACGGACTCGCAGAAGGCCCGGCTGCTTCCGCTCTACTTCAAGGACCTCGCTGGCGGAGCGGACCCGGCGCAGCTCGGGGAGACCCTGCTCGCGCTCGACGACCTCGATCGCCTCGTCGACGAGCATATCCGGAAGCTCGCCCGCAATCAGTAGAGCGCTGGCGTCAAGAGATCAGGCGGAAGTCCATGCCCGCCGAGGCCGCCGCGCGACCGTCGGCGTCCTCTCGATCGCCGATCACGAGGCACTCGCTCGGTGCGACCCCCAAGCGTTTCGCGGCCAACAGGTAGCCGTCGGGCCAGGGCTTCAACCGAGACGGTCCGCCGGGCTCACCGTTCGAGACCACGCAGTCGAACAGCGAGTCGGCGCCCAACGCGCTCAGCTTCGAGCTCGCGGGATAGTCGGAGACGATCGAGGTCTTGCCTCCAGCTGCTCGAAAGGCCGCGATCTCCCGTAGGAGGCTGCCGCGACGGAAGGCTCGAATCCATTTGCCCGGGCGCTCGACCATCCACTCGGCGACGATCGTGCGGAGCGCGTCGACAGAGAGTCCCGCCTCGCTCGCCGCTCGCTCGAGCTGACACTCGAACGGGCTCGGTACCAGCTCGTCCGCTTGCTCGCGAACCAGCTCGTGTTGCTTCCGGAACGATCGGATCGCCGCGATTCGGGAACCGCCGAGCAGCGCCAGCTCGGCGCCCATCGCGAGCTTGACGAGCAGCGGCTTGTAGAGCGTGCCGTCGAGATCGATGAGCCAGGCGCGGTGTGGACCGGCTCCTTCCGAAGCGCGGTTCGCTTCGGACAGCTGTTCTTGTTCGCCGGTCACTCTGTTCCCAACCCGTGAGCTAGGTGTAGATCTCGCCGCCCTTTTTGGCGAACTCGACGGCCTTCTCGCGCAGCCCCTCGTCGAGGGCGTGGTCGTTGTCGTAGCCGTGCTTGGCCGCGTATTCGCGCACGTCCTCGGTGATCTTCATCGAGCAGAACTTGGGTCCGCACATCGAGCAGAAGTGTGCGGACTTGGCGCCTTCGGCGGGCAGGGTCTGGTCGTGGTAGGCCAGCGCCGTAACCGGATCGAGGCCGAGGTTGAACTGGTCCTCCCAGCGGAACTCGAAACGAGCCTTGCTGAGCGCGTCGTCGCGCTCCTGTGCCGAGGGGTGCCCCTTCGCTACGTCCGCCGCATGCGCGGCGATCTTGTAGGCGATGACTCCCTGCTTCACGTCGTCCTTGTCCGGAAGGCCCAGGTGCTCCTTCGGCGTGACGTAGCACAGCATCGCGCAGCCCCACCACCCGATCATGGCGGCGCCGATTCCCGAGGTGATGTGGTCGTAGCCGGGAGCGATGTCCGTGGTGAGCGGGCCGAGCGTGTAGAAGGGCGCCTCGTGGCAGACCTCGAGCTGCCGGTCCATGTTCTCCTTGATCTTGTTCATCGGAACGTGCCCGGGACCTTCGATCATCACCTGGATGTCGTGCTTCCACGCAATCTTGGTCAGCTCGCCGAGCGTCTCGAGCTCGCCGAACTGAGCCTCGTCGTTCGCATCTCGGATCGAGCCCGGACGCAGGCCATCGCCCAAGCTGAACGAGACGTCGTAGGCCTTCATGATTTCGCAGATGCGCTCGAAGTTCGTGTACAGGAAGTTCTCTTCGTGATGCGCGAGGCACCACTTCGCCATGATCGATCCGCCGCGCGAGACGATGCCCGTCAGTCGTTTGGCGGTCATGGGCACGTAGCGCAGCAAGACGCCGGCGTGGATCGTGAAGTAGTCGACCCCCTGCTCGGCCTGCTCGATCAGCGTCTCGATGAACATGTCGATGTTCAGGTCCTCGGGGACACCATTGACCTTCTCGAGCGCCTGATAGATCGGGACGGTCCCGATCGGCACCGGCGAGTTCCGCACGATCCACTCACGCGTCTCGTGGATGTCGTCTCCGGTCGAGAGGTCCATCACCGTGTCGGCGCCCCAGAGCGTAGACCACTGAAGCTTCGCGACCTCTTCTTCGATGGTCGAGGTGACCGCCGAGTTGCCGATGTTCGCGTTGATCTTCACGTGGAAGTTGCGGCCGATGATCATCGGCTCCAGCTCCGTGTGCCGGATGTTGGCCGGGATGATCGCTCGTCCGGCTTCGATCTCGGAGCGAACGAACTCGGGCTCCATGCCCTCACGCACGGCGACGTAGGCCATCTCCTCGGTGATGATGCCTCGCTTCGCGTAGTACATCTGCGAGAAGTTCGTGTCTCCTCGAGCCACGCGCTTCTCGACCCAGGGGGCGCGAAGCTTGGGCAAGCCCTCGCGCGGATCGAAGCCGAGCGGGCCCGAAGCGTCGTAGACATCGAGGCTCTCCTCACCGCCGGCAAGGTGAATGCGACGGGCCGGAACAGCGAGCTCCTCCCCGTTGTGCTGGAGCTTGCGATAGACCTTGTGCGACTTGGGGAAGTTCTCGCCCCAGCTCTCCTCGCCTGCCGCCCCCGCTGCGCCGTTCTGGGCTTGGATCACGTCGCGGGACTCTCGAAAACTCGACTCGGTCATGATGGTCTCTCGTGGCGGGTGCGGCGCGGGAATCGAGCCGTAGTCCTCTGACCTCACAGGTCATGAGGCTCGGCGCGACCATTCTAGGTCGCACTTCCCGGTGCTCCAGAAGGGTTGCCGAGATGTTCCTCGTAAAACCGACCGAGTCGCTATTGGGCGCGCCCGAAACCTTTGCAGCTTCCTAGGCTCACGCTCCCTCGAGCTCTCATCGAAGAACCACCGAGATTGCCCAAAGATTACAGGTACTCCCGTCGAGCCAGAAGAGTAGAGCCGGTTCCCCCGCCCGCGCCCCCCTGCTGGGCCTTCGCCAAAGGAGTCGATTCCGATTGCGCAGGATTCGCACAATTGCCCGGCTGGCACTCTTGAATCCAGAGGCAGACTTCTTTATTTCCTACTACTGGTCGCCGCTGCCGCGGGAATCGGATTCGGGCTCTATTCGCCAGTTTGCCCTTGATTTTGGCAGTTTTATCGATTCACGCGACGCCACATCTCCCGTCGCGCCCGCTGCTTCGCTAACTCCGTCGATCCCCTGTTCGCCCCGCCGATCTCTTGAATCATGACTTGGCCAGCAACCGGAAACTTTGAACTAGCGCCCCACTCTCCAATCGCGAATAAAAATCTTCACGTCATGGCTAAGAAGAAAACAACTCGAACCGCTGAAGGCGACTCGAACAAGAAGAAGAGACATCGGCGCTCGCCGGAAGAGATCATCGATGATCTCCAGCAGGAGATTAAGCGGCTGCGGGCGAAGTCGACCGCGCGAGCGATTGCCGAGTCTCCCGCCGTGAAGCTGACCCTGACCGCGCTGAAGAGCATCGACAAGGGACTCGATGCGGCGGCGGGTGAGAGCAACAGCCACCTTCGACACGCGCTTGCCGATGCTCGCCGGAGCCTTGCGGGCTACCTCGAGAAACAGGGAGTCAAGCTCCCCAAGGCTCGCCTCCCCAAAGGCCCGAGACCGAAGCCCGAGTAGCTCGCCGCGAAGTCGAGGCGGGACCTACTGCTCCGCCGCTCTCAGCTTTCGAATCGTCTCGAGACTCTGGAGCGCGATCGCGTTTCCCGGCTCCAGCTCCAGGGCTCGCTCGAAGGCTTGCTCGGCCGGCTCCAACCGACCGCTCTTCGCATACAGCAAGCCGAGGTTGACCCGGAAGACGGCGAACTCCGGCCGTAGCTCGATCGCTCGGTCGAACTGCTCCCGAGCATGATCCCAGTCCTGGCTCTCCGTGTACAAGAGCCCGAGATTGTTGTGCGCCGTCGGGAGCTCGGGATCGAGTTCCAGCGCGCGGAGTAGAGCGTCCCGCGCTTCGACTTCGCGCCCCATGCTCATCAAGAGGTCGCCGCGATTGTTGTGGCTACCTGCAAAGTCAGGTCGCGCCTCGATGGCTCTGTCGTTCGCGAGCAGCGCGCCCTGCAGGTCTCCTTCGCGACGAAGAACCATCGCCAGATTGAAGTGCCCCACCCAGGCGCTCGGGTTGTACTCCGTGATTCGGCGAGCGTGCGACTCTTCGTGCGCGAAGATTCCCGTGTACTGAAACGAGAGGAAGCCGAGGATCCCCACGACTCCCGCCGCAATCCAACCGCGCGCAGATCGTCCGAAGCGGGCCAAAACGCGCTCGCACGCGAGGACGAGGAGGACCAGGCCGGCGGCGCTCGCAAGGTATTGAAACCTGTCGGCGACGAAGGAGTGACGCATCCAGCTGAACGGGATGAGGCAGAGCATCGGTGCCAGCGTGACGAACCAGATAGAGAGGAGCGCCGCTGGCCAGCGCGTCCACTGTCCGCGCCTGAGGTAGAGCACGGCGAGCACGGCGGTCCAACCGATCGGATGGACGAGGGCCTGCAGGCCGCCGACCTCGAAGTACGGGACGACCGGCGTCAGCCCGACGGGTATCGCCAGCGATCGGCCGTAGAAGCTGAGCGCCCGGCCCGCGATCCCGATCCGCTCGCCAAGGGTCCAGCTGAACTCCGCGAGCGAGTCCGCATTCGACGAGCGCGCCAGGTCGTAGCCAGCCAGCGCGACTCCGAGCACGAGCAGCGAGCCGAAGAGCGCCACCTCTCGACGGCGCAGCGTCCCCCTTCGTGCCCACTGAACCAAGCCCAATGCAATCGGCAAGGAGAGCGCAACGGACTTGGACCAGGCACCCAGGAGGTAGCACAGAAAGAGCGCGACGACCTGTGGCCCGGCGCTGCGCTTGGCCTCCCTGGCCCGCTCCGACGCCAGGTACGCGTGCGCCGCCATGAGGTAGAAGGTTGCGGAGAGCAGGTCCTTGCGCTCGATGATCCAGGCCACGGACTCGACGTGAATCGGGTGGACGGCGAAGATCGCGGCCACCCACCAGGCCGAGCGCAGCCCCAGTGCGCCGAGCAGTCCCCACAACAAGAGACAGTTGAGAGCGTGCAGCGCCAGGTTGGTTGCATGCAGTCCCCCCGGCGCGAGCCCCCAGAGCTGAGCTTCGATCCAGAACGACGTGTAGGTGACGGGCCAGTAGTGCTGCTCCAGCGGAACCGAGTTCGGGTTGACCCACAGCTGCCAGAGCCCGGCGAGCGACTCGAAATTCGAGTTCGTCGTGAGGGCGTCATCGTCCCAGAGGAAGCCCGCTTCGAGTGCTGGGGCGTTCGCCAGACAGGCGAGCACGACGAGGAGTAGTCCGAGTAGCAGAGTAGGGCGTCGCATGGCTCGGGCGAGTGTGCTGTTCTTCGATCAGGCCGAGCTGACGTCTTCAGCCGTTCCATTTCGCACGGGCTGTCTTCGTGGCAACGTCACCTTGAAGCGTGCCCCTCGCGGCTCCACTCCCTCGACGCGGATATTCCCACCGTGAGCCTCGGCCGCCCACTTCGCAATCGAGAGCCCCAGCCCAACGCCAGTGACCCGTCCACTCTCGGATTCGACGCGGTAGTAGCGGTGGAAGACGAATTCGCGCTCGTCCTCCGGCACGCCCGGGCCGTTGTCTTCGATCATGACCATGACTTCGCCATCGGACGACGTCGCGGAGACCCTGACGACTCCGTTGGGCAAGCTGTACTTGACCGCATTGCCGATCAGGTTGTCGAACATCTGTCGTAGCCAGTGCGAGTCCCCCTCGATCTCGCCGACATCCATATCGCCCAGCTCGATCGTGATCCCGGTGGCGATGCCTCCCATGTGCATGGCTTCGTAGCTCTCCAAGAGGACAGCATCCAGCTCCACGAGGTTCGTCTTCAGAACGACGTAGCCCGCATCGACCTGAGCCATCACGAGCAGGTTCTCGACAATCCGACTGAGTCGTCGCACCTCGGGTAGCGAGCGACGCAGCACGTCGCGGTAGTCCTCTCCCGCCCGGGGCTTGCTGAGCGCGACCTCGAAGCTGCTCGTCAGCGAAGTCAGCGGAGTGCGCAGCTCGTGCGAGGCGTTGGCGGCAAACTCCTGCACCTGTCGGAACGAGGCGGCCAGGCGCTCGGTCATTTGGTTGAACGCGTCCACGAGCACCATCGTCTCGTCGAAGCTCTCCTCCACTTCGATCTGAGAGCCGAGGCGCTCGATATCCAGACTGCTCGCCCACTTCACGAGGGAACGGAGCGGCCTCATGGCACGCACGATGATTACCGCGCCGACGCCAATCGAGAGCAACAAGACGAGCGGGGCAACCGTCACGATGACCTGCTTGAGGCTGCTCACCGTCGAGTCGAGGTCTCCGAGGTTCTCACTGACCTCGATCAAGAAAAACTCACCGCTGGCCGTCCGAATCAGGCTGCTTGCGATGCGCATGGACCCGAGCGCTTCGTGATCGTGTTCCGCGTTCGTTGAGTCTGCTCCAGCCCGACGTGCCGCGCGATTCGAGAGCGAGACCTCTCCGACCTTCATTCCGTCCCGGAGCGGTGGATCGCTCGGGAGCAGCCGCCGCACCAGGACTTCACGCGAAACATCTTGAAGCGCGCGCTCTCGACCTTCGAACTCGCCCCGCTCGTCCAGCGCCGTGAGAATCGCGACGACCTCCTCACACACGCGAGTCAAGTCCTCGTCGTGGTGCTGACGAAGTCGCGACGTCACGATCAGTGACAGCGCAAGCGTGAGGATCGAGAGCGTGATGACAATCGTGCCCGATTGCCAAAACAAGAGACGCCTGAGTAGAGACCGGCGGGGTTTCACAAAGGTCTCAGGGGTCCTTGCGAATCACGTAGCCGACACCGCGAACCGTGTGGATCAACGGCACCTGGTGCCCCTTGTCGATCTTACGGCGGAGGTAGGTCATGTAGACCTCGACTGCGTTCGACGAGAGCTCGTCGCCCCAGACGTGCGACACGATCGCTTTTCGCGAGACGACTCGATCTCCGTTCTGCATCAGGAACTCGAGCAGAGTGAACTCGCGAGCGCTCAGGGAGACGCGCTTGCCCGCACGCTCGACCGTGTGCGCGGCGGGGTTCAACTCGAGGTCTTCGATCTTCAACACAGGCGGGCTGGCGGGCTCGCCGCGCCGCAGCAGGGCGCGCACGCGAGCGAGGAGCTCCGAAAAGGCGAACGGCTTGGTCAGGTAGTCGTCGGCACCGAGATCCAGCCCCTCGACGCAATCTCCAACAGCGGCCCGCGCGGTGAGCATCAAGATCGGAACGTTCGACTCCTTGTCCCTCAGCTGTCGGCAGATCTCGTCACCGGAGATTCCGGGCAGCATTCGATCGAGCACCAAGAGGTCGTAGTCATCTTCGCCCGCGCGCTTGAGTCCGCCGGTACCTTCCACCTCGACGAACACGTCGTGCCCAGCTTCCTGGAGCCCATCTCGCAGTGCTTCCGCGACAACCGCGTTGTCTTCAATAACCAGTATTCGCAATGAGGTTCACCCTTGATTCCGTACGTCTTGAACGAGCGCAGAGAAGTCTACTCTCCAGATCGATAGAACCCGAGAACAGGCTGTTTTCCGGGCACAGGCTCTAGTGGCTCTCTAATGCAAGACGAGAGATCCTCAAGTTTATCCCGTCAGAACTGTCTGGGCAGCCGCACTCTAGCCAGAGACCTCGTGATGCCCGGCCTGGATCACGACGGTCGGGGGATCCGACCCCGCATCCATCCTCGAGCTGCTGCCCTCCTCCCTCACCCGCGCCACTCCTCAGCCGTCAGATAGAGCCGCAAGTCCAGCTCGAGCTGGTCATAGTCTGGCTCCAGGGATCGACACAGTTTGTAGAACTGCCGATCGTGATCGGCATGTTTCATGTGCGCCAGCTCGTGCACGACGACCATCCGTAGGAACTCGGGTGGGGTCTCCTTGAAGAGGCTGGCAATGCGTACCTCTCTCCGCTTTCGCAGCTTGCCTCCGTGGGCCAGCGTCGTGGTCGTATTGAGACCGAGGGCTCCGTGAATGGCATGCAGGCGGGCGTCGAACAGCACGGCACCGAGGGGTGGCGCCGTACGCATCGTGCGCTGCTTCAGCTCCATTACGTAGCGCTTCAAGTCCTTGCTCGACCGAACGGAGTGCCGATTCGGATAGCGCGCATCCAGGTGAGGCTTCAGCTCACCTGATTGCAGGAGCTCCAGAGCGCGATCGTGGATCTCGTTGGGATAGCCAGCCAAGTATGGGAGCGCGGTCATGCGCGGAGAGATTACCCCTCTCGAACTGGCGAACCGGGGCTGCAGCCGTCTCTAAACCGCACGCTCGAGCAGCTCGCGAGCGCAACTCCCTTGGTAGACCCGCGCAACGCTCGATTGTCCCTGAACCGAGACTGCCGAGCAGAAAGGCCCTCTAACGTATCTCTGCAACTGGTCGAACGGCCGAAAACGAACATGCAAACGACTCTAGCTACGAGAGACCGCAGCGAGTCGCCCCTCTCCCATCCCCACCACAATGAGCTCCAAAACCCCCCTCATCGGGTCCGCCTGGATTCTGCTCTGCAGCTTCGGGCTCAGCTTCCTGTGGAACTACTCCAGCCAGCCCGGAACGGAAGCACAGGCACCGGAGCGGTTCCCGGCGGAGAGCCTCGTTCCCCTCGCCAGCGAGGGCTTCACGCTCGTCATGCTCGCGCACCCCAAGTGCCCTTGCACCCGCGCTTGCATCCGAGAGCTCGACCGAATGATGACGGAGTGCCGAGGCGCGGTGACTGCGCATGTGCTCTTCCTCGAACCCGACGCGGTGGACGATGCCTGGACGCGGAGCGACCTCTGGAGACAGGCCAGGTCGATCCCGGAGGTCTCGGTCTGGGCGGATCATGAGGGCGTAGAGGCGGCGCGCTTCGGCGCCACCACGTCGGGCCAAGTGATCGTTTACGACAGCTCGGGGGAGCTCGTCTTTCGAGGAGGAATTACACCGGGCCGCGGACACTCGGGCGACAACTTCGGTCGCTCCGCGATCACGGCATTGGTTCGAAGCGGCTCTTCCGCGATGCAGACGACGCCCGTCTATGGCTGTCCGATCTTCGAAGAGGCCACGAGCGGCTCGGAGGGTGACTCAACATGCAAGCCGTAGACGCGAAGCCCGGGCTGATTGACCGCGTCCGCGAGCTCTTCGAGGCACAGGACACGGAGCTCTCGAAGCGCACGAGCAGGCTCTTCGCGAGCCTGATGATCGTCCAGTACCTCGGTGGAATTGCGGTCGCTCTGTGGTGGTCGCCCAAGACCTGGATTGGAGTCGAGAGCGAGACCCACATTCACGTCTGGATGGCCGTGATTCTCGGCGGCCTGATCCTGAGCCTTCCGATGGCTCTCGCGCTCTACCGGCCCGATCGAATCTCCACTAAGCACTGCATTGCCGTGAGCCAGGGTCTCATCTCCGCTCTCCTGATTCACCTGTCGGGCGGCCGAATCGAGACGCACTTCCACATCTTCGGGATGCTGGCCTTCCTCGCGTTCTATCGCGACTGGCGCGTCCTGATCACAGCCTCCGCCGTCGTTGCGGTGGATCATCTCGTGCGCGGAATCTGGTGGCCACAGTCGGTCTTCGGAGTGCTGGCCGCCAGCGAGTGGCGCTGGCTCGAGCACGCGGCCTGGGTAATCTTCGAGGACATCTTCCTGATTCACTCCTGCGTCACCAGCCGTCGAGAGATGGTCTCCATCGCTTCACGGCAAGCTCGGTTGGAAGAGACCAAGGCTGGTGTCGAGCGTGAGGTCCGGCAGCGCACGGCGGACCTCCAATCGGCGAACACCCTGCTGGAGCAAGAGGTCGACGTGCGGCGAAGGGTTCAGACCGAGCTGGCCTCGTCCGAGTCTCGGGTCCGTGCGATCGTAGACATGGCGGCGGACGGAATCATCACGATCGAAGAAGACGGGAGTGTGCTCTCGTTCAATGCGGCCGCCGAGCGAATGTTCGGGTACTCGGCCAAGGAAGTCATAGGGCAAAACGTGAAGAAGCTGATGCCCGCTCCGACCGGTGAGCAGCACGATGACTATCTGCGAAGGTATCTCGAGCAGGGCGAGTCGAACGTGGTCGGCCAGCGACGAGAGGTCGTCGGTCTTCGCCAGGACGGGAGTACGTTCCCGCTCGACCTCGGGGTGACGGAAGTGAACCTGGGAGAAGAGCGCATCTTCAACGGAATCGTCCGCGACATCAGCGAACAGAAGGAAGCGGAGCGGCAGCTCGAGAGGCGAGCGAAACAGCAGGAGATCGCTGCCGAACTGGGGCACAAGGCACTGCGCGGAGACTCACTCGAGGAAGTCATGCAGGTGGCCGTCACGAGCATTGCTCAGATCCTCGGGATCGAGTACTGCAAGGTGCTCGAGCTGCAGCCCGAGGCCGACCGACTCCTCCTCAAGGCGGGCATCGGCTGGAGTCAGGGACTCGTGGGGAGCGCTACCGTCACGGCCGACATTGGTTCACAAGCTGGCTATACCCTGGCCTCGGACGCCCCCATCAAGGTGACCGACCTCGAAGCTGAAGACCGCTTCCATGGCCCCGACCTGCTGATCGAGCACCGAGTCAAGAGCGGCATCAGCGTCGTCATTCCGGGAGTCGAGCAGCCCTATGGAGTCCTCGGCGCTCACTCCACCGAAGCACACTCTTTCAACGACCAGGACCTCCGCTTCCTCACGCTCGTGGCGAACGTGATCGCACAGGCGGTCCAGCGCAAGCACACGGAGAGCAAGCTGCGCGAAGCTCAGCTCCGCGCCGAAGAGTCCAACCGCGCCAAGAGTGAGTTCTTGGCGAACATGAGCCACGAGATCCGGACTCCCATGAACGGAGTCATTGGAATGAGCGAGCTCGCGCTCGACACGGAGCTCGATGAAGAGCAGCGCGAGTACATCAGCACGGTCCTCGACTGTGGTACGAATCTCCTGGACTTGATCAACGACATACTCGACCTGTCCAAGGTCGAGGCCGGCAAGTTCGATGTTGAAGAGATCGGCTTCAACATCTCGGATTGCGTCGAGGGCGCCGTGAACGTCCTCGCGCATCGCATGGCCAGCAAGCCGATCGAGCTGTTCAGTGACGTCCACTGCGAGGTCCCGGAGTGGATCGTTGGCGACCCGTCCAGGCTTCGCCAGGTACTGGTCAACCTCGGCAACAACGCGATCAAGTTCACCGAGAAGGGCGAAGTCGAGTTCAGCATCTCAGTTCGGTCCGACTCGCAGGGAGCAGAGCAGCTGCACCTCGCAGTACGCGACACCGGAATCGGAATCCCCGCAGACCGCCAGGCGGCGATCTTCGAGAGCTTCACTCAAGCCGACGGCGCGACAACGCGAAAGTTCGGCGGCACCGGGCTGGGACTGACCATCTCTCGACACCTCGTCGAGCTGATGGGTGGCTCGATCGGAGTCACGAGCACCCCGGGTGAGGGCAGCACCTTCTGGATCAACCTTCCGCTCGTTCCCGGTTGCGCCCCTCCGGACGCCGTGGGTCTACCCGCTGACCAACCCGCGGACTCCCTCGCGGGCAGACGCGTCCTCGTCGTCGATGACAACGCGACCAATCGCCGGATCTTGACGACCAAGCTGACTCACTGGGGAGCTGAAGTCAGCTCCGCCAGTGAAGGACCCGAGGCTCTGGTCGAGCTGCGTTCCGCCACCGCCTTCGGAGCTCCCTACGAGCTTGTCGTCCTCGACGTGCAGATGCCCGGCATGGACGGCTTCATGGTCGAGCAAGAGCTCCGCGACGACGAGTCGTATGGCCTTCCGACCATCGTCTTCCTGAGTTCACTCGGTGACCTGAAGAGCTTCCAAAGCGAGGACGCCCCGCAGTGCGCGGCCTTCCTCACGAAGCCCGTGCGCCAGGCCCAGCTCCAGAGAGTTCTCACCGAGGCGACCAGGAACACGAGCGGCGGTACGAGTCTGGACTCGGCTCACGCGCCCGGTTCGATCGGCCTGCAGGCGCAGGCCAGCCAGACACGAGTGCTCCTGGTCGAGGACAACCAGGTCAACATCAACCTCGCGTTGGCCCTGCTCGCCAAGATGAACTGCGACGTCGTTCACACCTCCAACGGCCAACTCGCTCTCGATCTACTGGAGGGTGAGGCCTTCGACCTCGTCTTCATGGACCTGCAGATGCCCGTCATGGGAGGCATCGAAGCGACCGGTCTGATCCGAGAGCGGGAAGCCGCAACTGGTGCGCACACACCCATCGTCGCCATGACCGCGCACGCGATGCCCGAGGACCGCGCACGCTGCCTCGATGCGGGGATGGACGACTACATCTCGAAGCCGATTCGCGCGCAGGTCTTGAGAGAGCTTATCGTGAAGTGGACTCTCGAACATGCGGGCGGCGAGTGCCTTGCCACGGAGCCTTCGCCGACTTCCGGTGGGCACACGCTGACCGAAGCTCCCGCGGAAGCTCTCGACATCGACGAAGCGTTGAGGCGTCTCGAAGGTGACCGAGAGATCCTGGACTTCGTCTTCGAGGGCTTCATCGAGACTGTCTCCGACATGGTCGAGCAGCTCGAAGCAGCAGCCGCCGCAAAAGACCCCGGCGCTCTGGCGTCCGCCGCCCACAGCCTGCGGGGCGCTGCCGGAAGTATCTGCGCAGAGCCTGTCCGTTCGACCGCAGAGGTCCTCGAACAGCTCGGCCATCAAGGAGTGCTGACGGACGTCGAGTCCCTGCTCCTCCAACTGGACCAACAAGTGAGCGAGCTGCTCACATCCATCCACTCGATTCGCAAGCAGAGCCCCGAGTCGGAGGACTCACCTGACTAGCGCGATCGACCAGAACCGCGCCTGCCCCACCGCACTCGAGAGTGGCGAAAGCAAACCTTGAAGAACACCAATCCCAGAATCCTGATCGTCGACGACAACACCACGAATCGGCGCGTGCTCGTCTTCTCGCTGAAGAAAGCGGGCTACGAGCCGCTCGAAGCCTGCAGCGGCGATGAAGCCCTCGAGCTGGCTGAGAGCGAGAAGCCGGACCTGATTCTCCTCGACGTGGACATGCCGGGCATGGACGGCTTCGAGGTCTGCTCGAAGCTCAAGGCGATCTCGGTGTGCGCAGAGATTCCGATCATCTTCATCACGGCCAAGTCCACTGCATCCGATATCGAGCGCGCCTTCGAGGTCGGCGGCTCGGACTACGTCACCAAGCCCTTCCACATCACCGAAGTAAAGGCGCGGGTCTCCGTCCACCTCCAGCTCAATCGCACGAAGAGCGAGCTGTTCGAGTCCCACACCCACCTCCTGCGAGCACAGAAGCTCGAGTCCGTGGGCCAGCTAGCGGCCGGAGTCGCTCACGAGATCAACACTCCCACCCAGTTCATTGGAATGGGTGTAGGTCCGTCTTAACGTAAGGGTCACGTTAGGCTGCCCGTTGTTGGCTTTGGTACTCATTCCAGAAAGCGCCCCACTCTCCCGACTGCACACGCACGCGTAGATTGAGCACGTGT